>Ga0209571_1000367_pt1 | contig 56490 bp, 56 predicted proteins | sample EBPBio102011_DNA_FD_185866 | JGI IMG/M metagenome (GOLD analysis project Ga0209571, IMG submission 185866) | Wastewater treatment Type I Accumulibacter community from EBPR Bioreactor in Madison, WI, USA - Reactor 1_1/10/2011_ DNA (SPAdes)... | ecosystem: Engineered > Bioreactor > EBPR >... | reverse complement strand
AGGAACCCTGCAGCGATACCACGGGGATCTTGAGCGTTTTTGACCACGATCTGTACACCGCCAGAGTACCTGGCCGCCAGCGACGCGAGCGTATTCAGGGTCAGTTTCGAAAAGCGACCGGGAAGGACGCATCTCGGCCGCAAAGGGAGGCGGCTGGTGCCTACGATTGCACCCACCATGCCTTATTACATAGGGATTGGTTGGGCTGCAGCCTTCTGGAAGAAAAAGCCTGCCCTTTGGCCTGGAATTACCCCTCGGTCGATGCCCTGCGAGGCCTTGAAACCGGCCGAATAGGCGAAATGGCCGTCCTTGGTAACCAGGAAGGGCGCTTGGCTTCGGTCACAACGCGGGTTTTGCGCTAGCCGGGTGTCGGCGTTTTGGCCGATTTTTCATAAGGATTGGTGGGGTGACGAATCCTTATCTTTAAGAGGGGGCACGGACTACCGATGGACGACCGGATCAGGGACGTACGAGCACTGCTGCAAGCTCAGCTGAAGGACGTGTTCGAGCAGGCCAGAGACCTGGGTAATCGCTACCTGCAGGAAGTCATGGAGGCGAACACCGGCAAGGACTGGAGTCAGAAGAACACGTTGCAGTTCCGGGTTCGGCAGCGGGGCAATGCGCTCTCCATCGAGTGGTACCTGGTCAATTGGTACGGCAGGAAGGCGCAAGGGCGCGAGGCACGCCGAACGTACATTCCGAAGCGCAACAGCAGTCGGCGCCGGGATGCACAGGTATTCGGCTACCGCCTGGAGGACCTGCTTCGACACACCTCGGGGTGGGACGATGACCTGGTCACTGCCGTAGAGAGCGAGGCCAGCGAGTATCGTCGCCAAGCGCATTACCTTGCCGACCTGCTCGTGACGCTGGCGCGCCTGGAGCGGTTTTCGAAGGTGCCGACACAGTCGCAGGACGAGCGGAAGGAGTACGCGTCATGAACAAGCCCCCTCGCTATCTGGTGACCGACCAGTTCGATCTCGGGATGCTGGCCTCGCTGCCCGCGGACATCACGCTGACGGAGATTTCCCTCGCCGACGTTTGCCAACGCATCGAGGATGCCGAGCGCGAGCAAGGGCAGGGGCTTCATGGCGGATGGGCCGCTGCCGTGAAAAACAGGGAGGCGGTCACGCTGGTGCCCAACGGGCCGATTTTGCTGGTCGCCCGGTGCGTGGAAAGCGATCACGGGCTGATCTTCAAATGGGTGCAGGTCGAAGTTATCAACTGACTTCCTTGCGGTGCGGACGGCGATAGTGAGCGACCGGTTTGTGGTCCAGTGGTCAACCAGTAACACCTCTCAGGAGATTCCATGCCGAACTACCAGGAACTGATTGCCCAACGCGACGAACTCAATCAACGGATCGACGAAGCCCGTAGAACCGAAGTGGCAGAAGCGATTCGTCGGGTGAAAGGCATTATCAAGGATTACGACTTGACCGCGGCCCAGTGTGGTTTTGGCGCAGGCGCTGCAGGGACCCAGAAAACTCGCACCCCCGTCAAAGCCAAATACATCACGCCCGACAAAACAGTGACCTGGAGCGGTCGCGGGAAGCTTCCGAATGTGTTCAAGGCGCTGGTTGAAGCAGGTCACCGGATGGAAGACTTCTTGCTGAATCGGTAATTCGATGGATTGATGTGATCGCTTCGTGGGTAGCGTTCCGTCGTTTTCTGCGCAGAAGCCTCCATGGTGAGAATCCCCACTTTCGCGCAGCAGCCACGAACGGCTCGGTAGAACGTCGCTCGCATTGCGTGCGACATGGGGGCAGCATTTCAAACGAAATGTCGGCGGTCGTCGATAAGTACAAAACCAAATCTCGATCTCTCAAGCGAACCAGGATCATCTGAGTAAGGATCGGGAAGCATTTCTGGCAGCACAGTAGCGAGACGCACTCGGCGAGAACGCTGACGATTTCGAAGACGCCATGGCACGGAAACGGACGAAGAACACGTCGCCGGAACGTAGGAAGCGTCCCGCTTGCCACCAACGGCTCGGAATGCATCACCCTACTCGGTAGGTGCGCGGTAGGAACCGGGGAGAACCCGCCGGGAAGCCGAACGGCGGAGAGCCTTCGCTACCGGTGCTGTATCAGCATCGCCTACCAGACCTCCCGAGAATGCCGTGCTGAGGCGCGCCCGACTTGTCGTCGTGGCCCTGTTGGCGGCCTGAGCTTGTTCCCACTTGTCGCCGTTGCGCCCTCCCAAGCTGCCTGAGCGACGGCTACACAGCAGTTCCGGCAGTTGGCGGCGCAGGCTTTGTGCGAGGATGCTGAATGGAACGAAGCTTCGACGTCATTGTTTTCGGCGCCACCGGCTTCACTGGCCACCTGGTGGCCGAGTACGTGCAAGCGACCTACGGCGCTGCAGGTGAGCTGCGTTGGGCCCTCGCCGGGCGAGATGCCGCCAAGCTCGCGAGGGTGCGCGATGCCATCGGGGCGCGCGCCACTCTGCCTCTGCTCACCGCGGATGCGTCGGATGTCGAGGCGCTGGCCGCCCTGGCGGCGCGCACCCGTGTGATCCTGACCACCGTCGGCCCGTACCAACTCCATGGCGAAACGCTGGTGCTCGCTTGCGCGCAGGCTGGCACTGACTATGTCGACCTGTGTGGCGAGCCAGCCTGGATGGCGAAGATGATTCCCCGCCTGCAGCCGATGGCTGCGCAAAGCGGCGCCCGAATCGTCTTCTCCTGCGGCTTCGATTCGATCCCCTTCGACCTCGGCGTGCTGTTCCTGCAAGACGAGGCACTGCACCGCTTCGGTCGTCCCCTGTCGCGCGTGCGAGGACGCGTGCGGGTGCTCAAGGGCGGGCCGTCAGGTGGCACCATCGCTAGCCTGCTTGCCACCATCGAGCAGATGCGACGTGACCCTTCTGTGGCGCGCACGATGGCCGACCCCTTTGCGCTGACGCCCGGGTTCAGCGGCCCGGCGCAGCCGGAAGGCGAATCGGCGAGCTACGACGAGCGGGCGCAATCGTGGACCGGACCCTTCGTGATGGCGCCGATCAACACCAAGAACGTGCACCGCACGAACGCATTGCTCGGCCATCCCTGGGGGCGCGACTTCGTGTACGACGAACGTATGCTGACCGGCGATGGCGCCAAGGGCGAGGCGCGCGCACGCCGCCTGGTGAGCCAGGCGCGGGTGCAGAACCTGCTGCTCGCGATGGCGCCGACCCGCGCCCTGCTGCGCCGCTTCGCGCTGCCCAAGCCTGGTGAAGGGCCCAATGCGCAGGCGCGCGAGAACGGTCGCTACGAGCTCGTCTTCATCGGCGAGACGACGGAAGGCGCCCTGCTGCGCGCCCACGTAATCGGCGACCGCGACCCCGGCTATGGTTCGACCTCGAAGATGATCAGCGAGAGTGCTCTGTCCCTCGTGCACGATGTGGACGGGGCGATGACTGGCGGTGGCGTCTGGACGCCCGGTGCGGCCATGGGAATGACCCTCGTACGCCGCCTGCAGGCGAGCGCCGGGCTCCAGTTTACGATCGAGGACTGAGGGCGCATTGCGCGCGATCGTTGCACTGGTCGCGCTTCAGCATGTGCATGCCGTGCCGGGCAGCCGAGGCCGCCGGGTGACATGAACGCAATGCGGAATCCCCTCGCGCAGTGCGCGAGGGCATCGCGGCCTGATCAGCGATCGGGCGAGGTCGCCCGAGGCGGTAACGAGTCCTCAAGCCCCTATCGCCTCCGTCAAGCGGAAGCGCAGGATGCCGAGAGCATGACCAGGTGGGAGCAGGGTGATGGCTTCTCGTTCTACGCCAGCTTGTGCGTTGTCTGCTGAATCGACTCAGACCTCGGATTGCCTCGTGGAGAGCGCAAGGCAATAAGGCCGCAGGGGCAACCCTGCAGGATGTTTCGATCAGGCGCCGCTCCCACACGTTCGTGACGTTACGGGAAAGCAGTGACGGGTGGAACAGGCGAAACGGTACAAGCGGGTCGTCGGGCGGGATGTTCTCCGGGCGAAGATCACGGTCGGTGCAATCACGGAAGATGACGCTGGCCAGACGAACGTCGAGTTGGCCGTGTTCGGTGGTTTCAAGCGTGACCGCCAGGCGATGGTGCAGTGGGCGACCGCTCACGATGCCGAGATGGTGGTCATGGAGGGCACCGGCATCCACTGGAAGAGACCGCCTGCGGCGCCGGAGCAGGTCGGGATCGTCGCGACGGTGGTCAATGCGCGGCATGTAAAGATCGTACCCGGCCGCAAGACTGACTGGGCGGACGCGCAGTGGCTGGCGATGCTGGCGTGGGCCGGTATGCTGCGCGCGCCTTTTGTGCCGCCGGCACACTTCCGGGTTTTGCGCCACGTTGCGCGGCAGCGCCAGCAACTGATCGGCGTCATTTCGAGCGAGAAGAACCGCGTACACAAGATCCCCTCTGACGGTGGGATTCGCCTGTCGGTCGTGGCAAGCGACGTCCATGGCGTCGCCGGGCGGGCGATGGTCAAGGCGCTGATCGCGGAGCGCTCTCCCGCCGAGGCGCTGATGCTGGTTGAGGGTGCTCTTTCACGGTGATAGGCTATACGTGTCGTTGACTATACTGTCGTTAGTACCGCGGGGTTTCCTGTCCGTCAATGTAAGGAGAGAAGTGATGGCCGTTTTTGCAAAGTACGATGGAATTGATGGCGAATCTCAAGACGACCGGCACGGCAAGTGGATTGATGTCCTGAACGTCGATTGGGGAATTCATCGCCCCGGTGGGGGCGCAACAGGCCAGAGCCGCCGTCGCGGCGCTGCGATCGTCGACGACTTGACCCTGACGATCGAATACGAAAAGGCCTCCCCGAAGTTGCAAGAGTCGTGTCTGAATGGAAAGGTCATCCCGAAGTTGGAAATCGAGCAGACCGCGACCTACGGCGGCGCTCGTGAAACCTACCTCAGGTACGAATTGAAGAACGTGATGGTCACCAGTATTCAGGTGAGCGCCTCAGGCAACGACGAGGATGGGCCACCAAGAGTTGTCATTGGGAACACCTTTGAGAAAGTCACGGTGACGTACACCGAGTACGATAATGCCGGTGGCAAAAAAGGTGACATCGAGTACAGCTGGAAAGTCGAAAAGGGCGCCAAGTAGTTGCCGCTGCGAGAGTGTTCCGACCGGAGTGGGTACGGAAAACTCCAGGGCGCGTGCAAACGCCACCGTCACGCGGGTATTGGCGATGACGTGGGACGGACAGCTGCCGGTCATGAAACGGAGCGCGGGGCATCAAGCGGAAACCGCCCGCCTTCAACGCTGCCCCGCGCAGCGGATTCGACGAACAGCGATGGCCGAAAGCATCACCAAAGACGTTGGAGACCAGTGATTTTTTTTATCCGGGCTGACGATGATGTTCCATCGCCATCCAGTGCTACTGGCCGATCAACCATCGCAAGTAGTGCCAAGTGTCAGCGCCAATGGTTTTGCGATTGAGCTGTACGCTCTTTCTGGAAGGAGGGGCCTTTTCGGTGCCTGACAGGACCGTGCGAATCTCGTGGTGGCCGCCCCATTGGTCGTATCTGCTCCTTCTCGCTGCCGTGCCGGCAATCACTCAAGCAGGAGATAAGCTCATGGACATGGCGATCACTTCAAGTGCGTTCGCGCACAACGGCTCGATCCCGAAGCTATACACCTGCGAGGGTAAGGATATCTCCCCGCCACTGGCGTGGAGTGGAGTGCCGGCTGGGGCAAAGAGCCTGGTCCTGATCGTGGACGATCCCGATGCGCCTGATCCCGCAGCACCACGCATGACCTGGGTCCATTGGCTGCTGTACAACCTGCCTGTTGACAGCGCCGGGCTGCCGGAGGCCGTGCATTCGTTACCGGCAGGCTCGCTCGATGGACTGAACGACTGGCAGCGCGCTGGCTACGGCGGTCCCTGTCCTCCCATTGGTCGGCACCGCTATTTCCACAAGCTCTACGCGCTTGACGTTGTGCTGCCCGGCTTGAAAGAGCCGACCAAGAAGGCCCTGGAGGAGGCGATGAAGGGGCATATCGTTAAGGAAGCGCAGTTGGTTGGCACCTATCAGAAAGGGCTTTGATCTCACTTCGCACGAAAACCTTGCTCGCGTCGATTGCGCCGTTCTGATGCGGGCGGCGCTTCTCGACCCGCGAAACCTCTGGCTGTCGGCTCAGCGAGCTGTCGCAGAGCCCGTAGCGACGGACTCCAAAGGAGGGCCGGGATGTCGTCTGACTGCGGGCATCGCCTGGAATCTCGGAGGCGCTATCACCACCCTTTGGCAACACGTCGGTCGAAGACTGACGAATGATACGGGCGCCGGCATTGCCGGCCACTTGCGGTATGGGCGGCGCGTACAATTGTCGCACGTCGCTGTTCTTGGCACTTCCGTTCGCCGATGCAGGACTCCCCGGGGAATAACCAGGGGCGGGCTCCGTTTTTTTAGTGGCGGCAGATTGACTCCATTCCTTCAAGGGACGACGTGACGCAAGACGACCAAGCTCCAAGCTGCTCGCCGCTCGCTCAATCGGTGACGCGAGACGGCAAGACTGTTCAAATCGATATCTACGAGAACGGAGAAGGTGGCTGGATTCTGGAGGTGGTCGATGAACACTGGAACTCCGTCGTTTGGGATGCCTCGTTTGCCAGCGACCGCGAAGCGCTCGACGAAGCCCTGAACACTATTGAGCATGAGGGAATCGGGGCGCTGATTGGTTCGCCGAGTGATGAGCAGAAGGCGACGGATGTGTATCAGCCGCTTTCTGAAGCGGAGCTTGACGAACTCGATGGCTTCCTCGCCGACGAGTCTATCGAGGACAGGTCGATGGATGTCTCGACGATGGAAGGGTTCCTGACCTCGATTGCTATCGGACCACGCACAGTGCTCCCATCGGAATGGTTGCCCTGGGTGTGGGATATCGAGGACGGCCAAGCCGAGGCCAGGTTCGAGAGTGAGGAACAGGCCAATCGAATCCTGTCGCTCGTTATGCGGCACTACAACGCGGTGGTCCAAACGTTCCTCGACGACCCTGCATCCTTCAAGTCTATTTTCTGGCGTGGCGATCGATGGGGTGCGGCCGAGTGGTGTGAGGGCTTCATTCTCGGCTTTCAGTTCAGCAAACAGGCATGGAGCCTGCTAGCCGTTGGCCAACCTACCTGGTTCGCACCCTTCCTGCGTCTGGGTACCGACGAGGGTATTCACCTCACCAATAAACTCGGGGATGCGGAGAAGTGGATGAACGAAATCGAACCCTCGCTCGGGAGAATGCACACCTACTGGAAAGACAAGCGTGTCAGGCAGCCTGGTGGCCTCATCCAGGATGAGTTTCGCCTCGGAGGGCGGAAGGAGGTTGCGCCGGTAGTTCGTGGCGGGCCGAAGGTCGGCCGCAACGATCCGTGTCCTTGTGGCAGTGGCAAGAAATTCAAGAAGTGCTGCGGCACCAACGACGCTCCGGCCGCCTTGCATTGAGGAGCTTGAGATGACGACGCCGCGCCCGCTCTTTTGGTTGAACCAAGACTTCGCAACGGGGCCGAGAGGCGAGGGGTAAGCCGAAGACAACTCCCTGCGGTCACGAAGCGTCCTGCCCGCAGCACCCCATGCGCGACCGCTACTCCGCTAAGGGTGACTGCTTGGCCGGCTGGTTAACGCGGCATCTTCTGCCACGAGCAGCATGCTTGGCGGGTCATGCATGCGAAAGGTGACTGACCGGCCAGGACCCAAACCTGCCACATGACGCTCGCAAATGCTTTGGCGACCTGCTGACTACAAAGTGGCCGAATTTCCTGCAATTGACGATGGCCTGCGTTTTGTGAACCCGAGGCGACGTACGTCTTCCGGAACAAGCTTCTGATCGCGCAAAGTGCGACGGTACGCTCCAGCCGCGATCGCGAGCGCGACGACAAGAAGCGCCGCCGCGACCGAGAACGTCATGCGCATACCGCTGGCAACGGCCTCGGGGCGTGCCGTTGTTAGGTCGGTCGTCGCCGATGCGAGGGCGAACACAGCGCCCATGACTGAAGCCCCGGTAATCAGTCCCAGGTTGCGTGACAAGTTGAGCATGCCGGAAATGGCTCCGCGCTGGTCCGGGCTGACATCCGTCATGACGTTGGTGTTGTTGGCGGTCTGGAAAAGCGCGTAGCTGGCGGTGAGGACGACGATCGGTGCGACATAGCCAGGGATGCCCAAAATCGTCGGCAGCATGGACAGCGTGAAGGCGCCCGCTGTCATTCCGAGGAGCCCCATGGTGATCATGCGTGGTGGCCCAACCCGGTCGGCCATGCGTCCGGCTGGCACGGCGATCAGTGCAGCAACAAGCGGGCCGACGGACAAGACAAGTCCAACATGCGCGGCGTCGAGCCCGAGGGTACGCGAAAGATAGAACGGCCCGACCACCAGCGTCGCCATCATCACCGTAGAGACGAGCATGCTCGTGGCGAGACTCGAAGTCAGCGCGAGATTGCGGAACATCGCCAAGTGAATCAACGGGGACGCTGTCCGTTTCTCGGCCAGCAAGAAGAGGCCGGCTGTAAAGACAGAAGCCAACAGCAGAGCGACGTTGAATGGGCCAAAACTGCCGCGCCCGGTCGTCATGGCTAGCGCATATGCCGCGAGTGTCAGTGCCAGCAGCAGCGTGCCCAAATGGTCGAAGCCGGGGCGCTCTGCTTTCAGTTGCTTTCGATCATTCGGCAGGTAGCGATATGCAAGGAAAAGAGTCAGGATACCCAGTGGCAAGTTGATCAAAAAGATGGCCCGCCACCCGAGTCCGGCGATGAGCATGCCGCCGAGTGATGGGCCGAGCGCGGTACCTATCGCGGACATCGTTCCGAGCAGCCCAATGGCGCTACCGGTCTTTGCCTTGGGAACGGTTTCACCGACAAACGCCATGGTGAGGGCCATCATGATGGCTGCGCCAAGCCCCTGCAGGGCACGGGCAGCAATCAGTAACCCGAGCGTGGGGGCGACGCCGCACAGGCTTGATGCCACCGTAAACAGGAAGATTCCGGCGAATAGCAGCCGCTTGCGGCCGGTGATGTCACCGAGCCGTCCGACGCTGACGATCATGGTGGTGATGGCCAGGAGATAAGCGAGGACGATCCACTGGACCTCCTGAAAGGAGGCATTGAATGCCTCCGCCAAGTTTGGCAATGCCACATTGGCGATGCTGGTGCCGAGCGACGATAGCAGGACGGCTAGCGAAAGGCTGGCGAGCGCCCAGCGCACCGATGCTGCCTGTTCCGCGCTTTGAAATCCCGCTTCATCTTGTACTGCAGTGATTGCGTCCATCATGAACTCCTTGTCGTGACGATTCCCGAATCGGAACTGTTACCAACATAAGCCTTCACGTGCGATGGCGGAAGGCGCATCATTTGCACTTTATTCGTGCGTTGGACGCCATATCACAACGAGGCCGTACTGAGGCGAATGTATGTCGACACCCGATCTGAACCTGCTCGTCACGCTTGATGTGTTGCTCGCCGAAGGCAGCGTTGCGCGCGCTGCCAGACGGTTGCGGCTCAGCCCGTCGGCGATGAGCCGGGCACTGGCGCGATTGCGAGAGACGCTGGGCGATCCGTTGCTGGTCAGGGCCGGACGCGGTCTCGTCCCCACGCCACGGGCGATCGAACTACGCGAGCGGGTCAGTCAGCTCGTGCAGGATGGAAAAGCCGTGCTGCGCCCCACCGAGACGCTCAACCTCAAACAGCTGGATAGGACGTTCACGCTCCGGACCAGCGAGGGCTTTGTGGAGAACTTCGGAGCGGAGCTCATTGCCCGCGTCGGCGAGGAAGCACCTGGTACGCGGCTTTGCTTCGTGCAGAAGCCCGACAAGGACAGCACGGCACTGCGCGACGGGATCGTCGATCTGGAAACCGGCGTTGTGGGGAAGACGACGGCTCAGGAACTGCGTGTGCAGACATTGTTCCGAGACCGCTTCATTGGCGTTGTGCGAATGGGGCATCCCTTTAGCCAGGGTGAGATTTCGCCCTCTCGTTTTGCGGCGGGCAGGCATATCGGCGTTTCGCGCAGGGGGCTCGGCGAAGGCCCGATTGACGAAGCATTGAAGCCACTTGGGCTGGGACGGCAGATCGTCACGATTGTCGGAGGCTTTTCGACCGCGCTGGCCCTGGCTCGAGCCTCTGACTTGATCGCCACTGTTCCCGAACGACACACGGGAAATCTACGTGCCGGAATGCATAGCTTTCCCCTCCCGGTCACCCTACCCGAGGTCACGGTTTCATTGCTCTGGCACCCAAGGCTGGATGCCGATCCAGCACATCGTTGGCTGCGCGGCCACGTCAGGGATGTCTGCGCGGTATTTCGCTGAAAGGTTTGGGGCGACCGCCGATCGAGTCGAACGGCGGGTTCCGGATCAGTGTGCTGTCGTTCGCCGCAGCCGAACTTGCGCTGCCGCTACGTCGCCCGCCGCCCGACAGCTGCCGTTGAGCGATGGGATCTCAAAGCGTCGACGCGCAAGTCGGCGAGCTCACTTGGCGACCGCCTCCCATGGCCAACAAGTCGACGATCAGCGGAAAGCGGCAAGTTGCTGCTCCACCGCCGACCGCTGACCGTCGCGACGTCGAAGACAGAAGGGATGGTGGGGTCGGTAGCGGAAGCGCTCGTCTCTCTGAGCTCCCTCCGGCAATCACAGCCAACGCAAGTCCAGACGGTAGAATGCCGACCATGACTCGCGCTGATCTGATCGCCGCCATCGCCTCCCGTTTTCCGACGCTGACGGTGAAGGATACCGACATCGCCGTAAAGGAAATCTTCGACGCCATCGGGCTCGCCCTGGCGCGCGGTGATCGTGTCGAAATCCGTGGTTTCGGAAGTTTCCGCCTGAACTATCATCCCGCGAGGACCGGGCGCAATCCACGCACGGGAGTCGCGGTTCCGGTACCCGAAAAGTACCTGCCCCATTTTACCGCTGGCAAGGAACTGCGGGAGCGCGTCGAGGCGTCAGTCAAGGACGCACCGCTTCAGCAGGTCGCCTGATGCACACCCTTGGCCGACTCAACGCAGCCGGCGCCAAGCCCGTTCGCAGTCGATTCGCGCGCCGCCTTGGGTAGCCCCTCACCGCACCCCTCCATGGCTGACGCCCCCGCTGGACTCGACCGCCTCGCCGGCCTGGTTGAACGCGTGACCTTCCACAACGAGCAGAACGGTTTCTGTGTTCTGCGCCTGAAGGTGAAGGGCGAGCGAGAACTGATCACCCTGATCGGCCATGCACCCGTCGTCTCGCCCGGTGAATACGCCTCCGCTTCCGGCAACTGGGTGACCGATCGCGAGCACGGCAGGCAGTTTCGCGCGGTGTTCGTCAAAATCTACCCGCCGACCACCTTGACCGGCATCGAGCGCTACCTCGGTTCCGGCATGGTCAAGGGCATCGGCCCTGTCTATGCCGGCAAGCTGGTGAAGGCCTTCGGTGCGGCGGTGTTTGACGTGATCGAGCAGTCCCCGGAACGCCTTCGTGAAATTCCCGGCATCGGCGAAGTCCGCGCCAGAAAGATCACCTCCGGCTGGGCCGACCAGAAGGTCATTCGCAGCATCATGGTCTTCCTGCACGCGCATGGCGTATCCACTTCCCGAGCCGTGCGCATCTTCAAGACCTATGGCCAGGGGGCCATCGAGATCGTTCAGGAAAACCCCTACCGACTCGCCCAGGACATTCGTGGCATCGGCTTTCTCTCGGCGGACACGATTGCCCAGAAGATCGGCATCGCCAAGGATTCTCCCCTGCGAGCCCAGGCCGGTATTTCCTACGCGCTCACCGAAGCCTCGGGCCAGGGCCATTGCGGCTTGCCCTACGCCGACCTGGTGCCTCTGGCGGTGAAGCTGCTCGACATCGCGGAATCCATCATCGAAACGGCGATCGCTCAGGAAGTCGCCGACGAGGTATTGCTGCCCGACACCGTCGAAGGCCAAGCCTGCGTTTTCCTGGCGCCGCTGTACTACGCCGAGCAATCGATCGCCGCCCAGATCCAGCGCCTTGACGCGGGCGGGACGACCCTGCCTGCCTTCGATGCCGACAAAGCCATTCCCTGGGTCGAGCAGAAGCTCTCTATCCAGTTGGCCGACAGCCAGAAAGCTGCCATCCGCCTCGCCCTGTCTTCCAAGCTGCTGGTGATCACCGGCGGCCCCGGCGTCGGGAAGACCACCCTGGTGAAGTCGATTCTGACCATCATGACCGTCAAGGGCGTCAAACCCCTGCTGTGTGCGCCGACGGGAAGGGCGGCCAAGCGTCTGTCCGAATCGACCGGTCTGGAAGCCAAGACGATCCATCGCTTGCTGGAGATCAATCCGATCAATGGTCAGTTCAAGCGCAACGCGGACAATCCTCTCGAATGCGATCTTCTGGTGGCCGACGAATGTTCGATGATCGACGTGCCGCTGGCAAACCAGTTACTCAAGGCCGTGGCGACTCGCACGGCGGTGATTCTTGTCGGTGACGTGGATCAACTGCCCTCGGTGGGCCCTGGCCAGTTCCTCAGCGATCTCATTGACTCGGGTGTCGTCCCCGTCATCCGGCTGACCGAAGTGTTTCGCCAGGCGGCCACCTCGCGAATCGTGCGCAGTGCCCACCAGATCAACCGAGGCGTCTTTCCCAGCCTGCCCGAGAAAGGAGAAGCATCGGACTTCTACCTCGTTGCCGCTGAGGAACCGGAAGTCATTGCGCAAACCGTGGTGGACTTGGTGCAGACCCGCCTGCCCAGGAAATTCGAGGTCGATTCGATCCGCGACATTCAGGTGCTGTGCCCGATGAACCGGGGGATCACCGGCGCTCGCGGTATCAACCAGGCTTTACAGGCGGTGCTCAATCCGCCCGGCGAGCACAGTGTCGAGAAGTTCGGCAACCGCTTCAGCGTCGGCGACAAGGTGATGCAGATCGAGAACAACTACGACCGGGACGTTTTTAACGGCGACATCGGTTTCGTGACCGGCGTCGACCCGGACGAAGAGGAACTGGCCGTGGCGTTCGATGGCCGGGTAGTGAGTTATCCGTTTGGTGAACTCGATGAGCTGGTGCTCTGTTACGCGACGACGATCCACAAGTCACAGGGTTCCGAGTACCCGGTAGTGGTCATTCCGATCTCGACCCAGCACTACATGATGCTCAAGCGGAACCTCATCTACACGGGCATCACACGCGGCAAGAGGCTGGTGGTGCTGGTCGGGCAGAAGAGGGCACTGGCCATGGCGGTCAAGGGTAAGCAGGTGGGGCGGCGCTGGTCGAAACTGAAAGAACGGCTGGTGGCGACGAAACGGTAGTCGCGTGGCCACTTTGGCGTTACCAGGAAACAGGCCTGCGGGCGTCGCTGCGGTGGCCAATGACTACCTCCCGGCCAGGGGAGCAGACGGTCGCGGCCTTTTTCTTAAAAGCCGACATTGACTTCGAGCGATCAGCCGTAAGCGGTCATTCGGCTGCGCATCTCACTTTTTTCGCTGGACCGGCCGCTACTCGACGCGAAGCAGCCGGTGGGCGCAGGATGGCGTCCGTCGGCAGTCGGCCAAGAAGAGACGGTGGGGAAGTCTGCCGAAAGCGGCCATTGAAGCGGCCTGGGTGCATGCTATCGACTTAGTTTCCGAAGTGCCGCCTTTCACGATTCGTTTATCCTGTATAGAATCAGCATACATCGGATGCAGAGCTTGCTGCGGTAGGGCTTCCAGCGTTCCGAGCGACATCTATTTCGTAAGCAGCCCCCCGGTGTTACGCAGAAAAACGGTCGCCATAAAACAAAGTTAGGACTCATAAGAAATGCCATCCGGACTCTGCCGCCTTTGTGAACGCCAGTCTGAACTGCAGCTCAGTCACGTTCTCCCAGCATTTGCGTACCGCTGGCTTCGGGAGTCATCGGGAAACGGTCATCTTCGAAACTCGCGGGAACCGAACAAGCGTACTCAGGACGGACTCAAGTTCTACTGGCTATGCGCTGAGTGCGAAGAATTGTTTAGTCGTAACGAGACTGCATTTGCGGGACGCCTGTTCCACCCATATCTCAAGGCTTCCGGCCAAATCTTTCCGTATTCATCGTGGTTAATTCAATTCTGCACGTCGGTGTCTTGGAGGGTTTTACGTTTCTGCCGCGATGACGGGCAGCTTCAATCCTGGGAGCCCGAAGCTATTGCAAGGGTCGAAAGCGCAGAAGCAGTCTGGCGAGACGTTCTTCTCGGAAAACTCTCAAACCCTGGCGTCTTTCAGCAGCACATGTTGCCGCTGGATCAGGTCTCTCAAACGAGTAGCGAGTTTGTGCCGAACATCAACCGATATCTCATGCGAGCCATCCAACTCGATATCTGCCGAGGATCACAGTCTATCTTCACATTCGCCAAGCTTGGTCGTTTCATCATTCTTGGATTCGTACATGAACCAGAGCCAACCCGGTGGAAAGGCACAAAGGTCCACGCCACACACGGATACGTTGAACCGCGCAAGTTCGTTGTGCCACACGCACTTCGCGATTACTTGAACGAAAAAGCTCAAAAAATGCGTCAGGCACTGGCAAGCATTTCGGACCGGCAAGCCGAGAAGGTTGAAGCGGCGTTTAAGGCAAATATTGACCGCTTTGCGGGAAGCGATGCGTTCATCGCGATGCAAGCCGATATTGACATGTTTGGCAACGAGGCATTCACGAAACGTGGATCGAATGAGCCTTAACCACTCATTGGTGCGGACACCTGACGGCGCCGCACAATTCAAACGTTAGGCCTTTCAAAACTATGCGCATCGAAGGCACTCTCGCAAAATGGAACGAGGAACGCGGCTTCGGATTTATATCACCTACTAAAGGTGGAACTCCTGACGTGTTTGTTCATGTCTCAGCCTTTCCAAGAGATGGTCAGCGGCCGTCTATCGGTGAATTACTTACCTTCGAGATAGAAACCGCTAAGGACGGAAAAAAGAGAGCAACGAATCTGCTATTTCCAAATCGCGTAATTCGTCTCTCCACCCGACAACGCGAACCAAGCGGTCCGCGTAAAAATTCGAGCTTGCTTGGAATTATAGTCTCACTTGCCGCCGCCGTCGCCTTGGCCGTATACGGTTATGGAAAGTACGCTCATCTGCTTGCAGCACAAGAGAGTTTTGCGGCTCCACAAGAAGCCGTCGCTGTTCATTCCAATGAGAATACTGTGTCGTCGGCCCTTCAGTGTGATGGCCGAACATATTGCTCACAAATGACTTCCTGTGCTGAAGCCACGTTCTTCTTGAAAAACTGCCCCAACGTGAAGATGGACGGCAATCATGACGGTGTTCCGTGTGAGCAGCAGTGGTGCAATTAGTGAGCGTCAATTCCCATTGTCTTGCTCGCCGAGGGCTAACCAATCATTCCACCGAGCTGTATTGGCAGCCGGTGAATTCAAACGTTGAGCCTGTATAGATTGCGTTCTCGTGAACGTCGGCTACGCGCCTCAGCGACTGACCGCAATGGGTCGATTGCCGTCACCAAACCACAAAAGCTCAGTGGCCGCTCCAAAACCACAAGCGGCCAGCCAGAACAGTTGCTGCTGAGGCCGAGAGCCAAAGGCCGGATCTGACTGAGAGCAGTCGTTCAGATTCTTCAGGCCACTGGCAGCGATCGACCCAAAGGCGCCATCCGGACTTCTCCGAAGCCGCCACTCAGGCAGACTGGGCCTCCGCGGGATTCGGTGCTACCAAGCCGCCGTTCGCGATTTCACACACCCGGCCAGAAGCGGGTATTCGCGAGTAACAGCTGTGGAGTAAAGAAGTACTCCCTCCTTAGGACTGCGGCTGCAACAACAGACGTTTGACAAATTATTTTTTATCCCTCGAAGTCGCCGAGGATCTGCCGCGAACTCCGCGTTAATAGGTGCAGCTTTAAGTCCTCGGGGGAGGTAGTGTCAACCAGCGATCAGGAGCTGTGATGGTTAGGCTTCTCGTTGCTCGCGATATCGCCACATAAAAGAGCTTTGCCTGTGCGTTTCGCTGCGTTGCGAAATGCGATGCGTCAGGTATCACCACATGGTCGAACTCCAACCCCTTCAACAGCAATGGCGTTGACACGGTCCGCTTGGGCAACTTTCGACCCGACACGCTCACGCGCTGGCGCACGTTTGTGGTCGCCTTGTCCATGGACTCTGCGCGGCCAGCAGCGACCTCAGTCGCTGCTCGTTCAGCATCGCGCCAAAGCTCGTTGCGGAATAGTTTCCAACGCGAATGCTTACGCGTGAGGGCCATGATTTGAGCCGCAGCCTCTGCGCCACTACCGACATTGAGAGCCGGTTCGATTTCCCGCAATGCGGCTTCAAGAGCGGCATCCGCTGGATCGACATCAACGCCATCCGCAAGAACCTTGATCGAGAAGCTATCGCTCAGCAGGCTTGTGATGGCCCTGAGCCGTCCTGTGCCATCAGTGGCTTTATCCCAAAGGTTTGCGAATTCCCGAAGACGGCCAGCGGCTATTTCTTCAATCGCCTGGTAGCCGCCACCGGCGGCCTTCGCCAATCGATAGCAAATGGTCTTGTTGCAATGAATGGCTGCGAAGCTTCCCTCTTTGCCTTCGATACCCTCAAAGAGTGCACCCAGATCGAACGCGTCGTGGGACTGCCTTAACGTGATTCGAGGATCGGCTAGATCGATGGGCTCACCCCTTAGAAGCTTCTCGCGGGTTTCTGCGATCCACTGCCCCAGTTCGTGGTTCTTTCCAGCCCAACGGTGGGGCGTTTCAAGAGTTCCCGCGAATGGGAACAGTGGGTGGATTTCAGCGTCCCAACTCAGAGTCGCTCCGGCGAATTCGAAGATGCCTTGCATGGGATCGCCGAAGATCAACGTTGGGACAATGCGCGCGAGTTCGGTCGCCAACTCGTGCTGTAGGCTGCCGCAGTCTTGGTATTCGTCGATCAGGACTCGGTCATAGGATGCCGCGACCACGGCGCGGACGGCGGCGACGTTCAAGGCCAAGCGAGCGCCGCGGTAGAGTTGATCCCATTCGGCGCCTTGCGGCATGCCAGCGGGAGGTTTTGCAATTCCCGGGAATGCATGGGCATATCGCATTGACCACCCGGCGATGGTGTCAACGGCGACTCGGGATCGAGGTATTCCAAGGCGTTTGAGGCGTGAGCGAATCGCATGAACCCCAGCATGGGTGTGAGTCAGGATCAAGGCGCGTTGGCCCAAAGCGGCGACGTTGGCGATGATCTCGGTTTTGCCATGCCCGGCAGGCGCGACAACGGCCGCATTTCCCAAATTGAACAGCTCTGAGGCCTCAGGCATACAACCATGCCTCAGCTTGATGAAGGGCCGTAGCCAGCGAGGAATCAGGGGCGGCCTCTGCGATGCGCCAAACCATCGGAGAAAGGCCTCGCCCGATCCGCTGGTCTTTGAACCACCTCTTGCGAACAGCTACTTCGGCGATGGCCTCGCGAAGTTGAGCGCCGTCGAGCTCCGAAAGCAATTCCCACGCACTGAACGTTTCGCGGATCACCTCAAGTGTCAGGTCGGGAATCTTGATGTCGATGTTGTTGTCGATGGCGTCATCCCCCCGCTCCTCACGAGCGAAGTTCAAGAGCTCCTGCACAAGTTCGTCGGAGGCGACACTGAAGATCGCTTGTTCAGTATTGAGCTCTCCCACGTATTCAAAGACTTGGATGCCGGCAGCGGCCAACGAGGTTTGCTCGGCAGGGAAAAGCGATGTGTCGGAGTCCCGAAATATTGCTGTCTCGTAGCCCAATTCATGCAGTGCCAATGCCATCGCAGGCGCTTGCGCGCCATTGCCGTCGGCAATCGCGACGCCCAGTTGCTCAATGGGCTTTCCAGCGTGCCTGGCGGGCCAATGCTCCCGAATGCCAAGCAGCATTCCAATCTCGGTGTTTCCTTCGGTCACAAGGATGCGGCGGGCGAACAGTGCCCTCGGAGTGAATCGCATCAATGCGCGGATCGAATCGGGCGCAGTCGGAGTTAAGACAGCCCCTTGTCGCCCTGGCCGGATCATTTGCACAACTCTCAGGCGTTCTGGGCCAGTTTCTCCGATTGCGACATCCGAATGGGTCGTCATGAGCACTTGGCCGACAGGCAGCCCAGCCGCAACCGATCCATCCTGATCGGCCTTGAGCTGCGCGATGGCTCCGATGATCCGATGGGGTTCCAAACCGTGCTCGATTTCATCGACAAGCACGATGGCCCCTTCGCTGATGGCGGACTTCTGGATGGCCAAGGTCGCCAGCCGCCGAGTACCAAGCCCCGCCAACCTCAGCGGGACGCCGTCATCATGCAGAGCGATGGAGCCGGAGGACAGTCCTGAGCGCCCGAGTTCTAGTCCGGGCTCATACGAGCCTTCCACGTAAGCTCCCAAACCCTTGGCAAATCCTTCGGCCTTTTCCGCTGCATTGGCCAGCGATTCAATCTCGTTGAGCTTTGCGTTCTCTCTGGCGGCCTTGTAGGCCTGAGCCAAACGGGTGGATGCCTCATGCGTGTCGCCGGTCAAGCGGGATAGGACCGATCCTTGTCCCCATGCAAGGTGTCTGGCGTCCTCTCCGGCAAGCCTGACCAGTCCGAACAGTGCTCGATCCCTGTTTGATAGGGTGCGCGAGTCATCAACACGGTCGCAGATCAGCTCCCAAACCGGCTCCATCGAGGCGTCCACAGTCAAGCGCACGGTCAGGACAGGTTCGTCATCGTCTTCCGGCTCATCGCGTAGCTCTCCTGCCGATGTCCATCCGCGAACATAGAGCCCAAGGCGCTCGTCTGATTTCAGCGCCTTGGACAACTCCCCGACGGTCGCCTCGATGACGATGGGGCTGGTGGTGTCGCAAGCGAGGAAGTCAGGCTCGGTGAAAGCAAACCAGCGAGAGGAGAGCGCGGCTTCGACCGCGTCGAGAACGGTGGACTTTCCCGAGTCGCCGGGCCCGATCAGGCAGCAGAAGAGCGCGCCCGGCTTCCAGTCGAGAGACTCGATGCCGCGAAAGTGAGCGACCTTGATTTGGCGTATCTGCATGAACTCCCCTTAAATGTGGACCAGCCTATCAACTTATTGTGGGTCTCTGTCGTTTCGTGTGGAACGGGCCACTGACGACCTCCGCCGCTGCGCAGGCATAGCCACCGTGACCAGAAACGCTTGTAAGATCAAAGGCCGGGGGCTGGTTGCGGTTTTTCGCGGCCAGCCCCCGAGCCCGTCCGGCGGCAAGAACTTCCCCGCCCTCCGGGGCGGGTTCAGGGGTGGGGGCGGCCGAAGGGCTCGTCACAGGCATCGGCACCGTTCCACACCAAACGACCTAAACCCGTGTTGGGCCGCTAGTTCTTCGAGGACATAACCTTCTTTTCGAGGAGCTTCCAGTTGCCTTTCTCATCGACTCGCACGGTGAAGCGCACTTTAATAGACGGGCAGCAGTTGTGGTCTTTTGGTCCGTACTCCATTCCTTCCAGGATCAGCGAGTCACGGGTATTGCCGACGATGCGCTCGACGCCACGAACGGGAGACTCGAATTGGATTACAGGTGAGGACTGACGAGGATTAACGACGTAAGAATCGCCAGCGCTGATAGTGACGATGGAGAGGTTTGTTCCCTCGGTGCCTGAACCACCAGCACAGCCAATATCGCCCACCCACAAGACAGCGTACTTTGCGTCCCATCGGTCATCCATGGTCTTGTAAGGCACCAAGGCGGCGATCTGCTTGGGTTCAACTTTCACGCCCGGACAAGAGATAGCGTTTGCGTAACCCGTGACTGAGCGAATGATTTGCTTAGTGATCTCCTGAACAGGGGGCGCGCTTTGAGCAAATGAACCAGACATAAATGCAGCACAGCCCAGAGCGACAACAATCTTCTTAATGATTCAGATTTTCCCCTCGAAAAGTAATGCCGGAAATGTTTTCACCGCTCTGTGCTACGGCCGAAACTGAGCGGCCCAACGTGGAAGTGAGCGGCCTCCTGCGCGGCTTTTCACGCAGCCCGCTCGACTGAAGGGTTAGAAGGCGGTTTCATCTCTTAACGACATCCCACTCCCGCTTAAGGATCACTTGCGTATGTTCCCGAATGGCTTTTAGAGCGATTGTCGTGTCTGTGCCATTGACATAGGCGGTGTAGGCACTCTCAACGAGCCTGACCAACTCTTGATGATCAGTTTCCTTCGGGTTGATGAGCAAGGCGATCTTCTCCTTGAGTTGATACGCCAACTGAAACCGATTTCTATCTTCGATTTGCTGCGCACACTGGACATCTGACGGATCATTGGTTGACGCCAAGACGTGCCAACGTGCGATGCAGGTGTGCGCGGCGAACTCAGCGACGGTATCTCGAAGGCCATTTATCCAAGCCTGGCGCATGGGACCAAGCATCTGGTTCTTTGACGCACGGAAAGTGATGATTGGCCCCACAACGACTGCAATGAGTGCCGTTGCTGCGGCGATGATTGATGCGAGAACCTCGGGTTCCATGCGTAGCCTTCTAACGTAGAGCTAACCGGCCCTGCGCGGCTTTATCGCGCAGCGTCCAGCGACGGACGGGGGCGAAGTTGAGCGCCAGCTTAGAACTGGCTGGCCAATGCGCATTTTTTTACCGTGGCTATTTGCACCACTGCCTTTCGCAGGGAATGCCGTCGTTGTTTCCATCCATTTTGACCCCCGGGCAGTTTTTCAAAAAGAAAGTTGCTTCTTGGCAGGATGTCATTTGCGAGCAGTATGTTCGGCCGTCGCACTTGAACTGCTGCGAAGGCGGAGCTTCAGCAAGAGGGCTGCGCGGACGAACTGGTTCAGAGTCCAGCGTGCTAGCCATGCCGACGCGTTGGCCTTGAAATTTTGCGTAGCCCTGCCAACCAATAGCGACAAGGATTGCGATAAGGATGAGCTTTTTCATAGGGTGAAGTTCCAACCTTGCTTTATGGCGACGGTTTTGCTGCGCGACTCCGGCGCCCGCTCCGCGACTTGACGTTGCTCGGAAAGCTTAAAGCTTTACCGCAGAAGGCTCCGCACCGTATGTGTGCTGATTCTATTGAGGACAAGAATCGTGAAAAGCGCCTGTTCGCAGGCTAGGTCGATAGCATACACCTAGGCCGCTCCAATGGCCGCTTTCGGAAGCCTTCTCCACCGTCTCTTGTTGGCCGGCTGCCGACCGACGCCATCCTTCGTCCACCGGCTGCTTTGCGCCACGTAGCGGGCGGTCCGACAAAAAAGTGAGATGCGCAGCCGAATGACCGCTTACGGCTGATCGCCTCAAGTCAATGTCGGCTTTTGGAGAAATTGCGACCGTGTGCTCCTGTGGCCCGCAACCTGACCCGTGTCGATCAGCGTTGCGGGGCGCTACTGCTATTCTCGCCGCCCGAAGTCCACACGGTGGTGCAACCGATGGCCGAGAGCTCTCACGCGGTTGACGACAGCGCCATCTTGATGCGTTTCAAGCCACCATCGACGGTTTCCGCCAACTTGGCCACGCTTGGATCGTCGAAGGATTTTTCTACCGTCCATTGGCAGAAAGAAGCCATGAGCGCCGCCCGTTCGACGGAGAGTCGTGAGTCGGCCAGACCAGATTCGATAATGGGGATGAGCGCTGCGGCGGCCCTGAGGCGGTTGATTTCCGGGGTTGAGGGCGGTGGCTGTTTGGACATTCCATCATTTTAGCGAGGAGCAACGCCCTCGGCTACGGTGTGCCCATCATCAACCATCACACTCGTTTCCGTCATCGCTCCGCCGAACAAGGTTCTTGGGCTACCCGGCTCAGAGCCCTTCGTCGGGCGCGCTCGGGTTGCGGCTGAGGCTACGCTTGCGCGTCAAGGCAAGGATTTCCAGGAGAGATGCCTCAACCGCATCCCGATTTCTCGAAGCCCGACACTTCAGGCGTGCGCGCTCTTCCAGCTGCCTGACGCGCTCCCTCGTGACGCCAAGTTCATCGCCAACTTCCTGCAACGTGGCCACGTCGCCGTCCAGCCCGAGGCGGCGGGACAGGACAAGGAAGTCGCGGTTTCCAGTCCGGAGGCCCTGAAAGCACGCATTCACCGCGTCGACCACTCCGTCGCACGCTTCAGCGACGGCGTGTTCCCGGAAGTGTCCGATCTCCTCTGCGCTCGCGCCAAGTCGTTCGAGCAGGACGCTGAGTCGAGCGTCCTCACCATACACCGCGGCCAACAAACCGTTCACCGCGGTCACTCGCTGCCGTAGATTGGCCACCATCGCCCTTGAGTCCTTGTCACCTTGGTGGTGCACCGCATGGCGCTGATCCGCCGCACCGGAATCACCCCGTCTATCGGTTCGTTGTTGCGCTCGCCGCAGACCGCATCGAATGCCGGCGCGGAGTTGGTGCCACGCATGACGATTGTAGTGGGCGACAGAGCGTCGTCAAGACGTGTTGCTCCGTGAGGCTGGAGCCCTGCCAGGTTCTCCCATCGCCCACCTTTCCGATTGCCCGGGCGACTGGAACGGCTCGCAGAAGCGCGCGCCGAAGAAGGGTGTTTCGATCGAAAGGGTGCCGAATGATCAGGCCTGCAGCGAAGACAATCGAGCGCCGCCGGTATGACGAATATGCAGGCGACTGGCTGCCACGAGGAGCCCTGGTTTCTCGGCCGTGACGTCGGCCTCCGGGTAGAACAGCAAGGTTTCCTCCAGCCGCTGGAGAAAGCGCTTCTTGAAGTCCAGCAAGCCGCGCGGCGTATCGCTGTAGTCGGCGCCGAATTGCCGCTTCAACGACTGCCAGGGGATGAGGGCACTGGGGTGACGGGTGACGCGCAGGACAAAGATGCGGTAGACGAGCCAGGAGTAGATGTCCATCGCCAGCGGCGACTGGGAGAGCGCGTGCAGCACACGCATGTCGATCGGCACCGGCGACTCGGTGATGTTGCGAAAGAACGCCCCCGATAGCTTGAGGGTACTCGTCCAGCGCCTCTGGTCGTCAGGCCGTTCGGGATCCCAGAAGAAAAAAGCCTCGTCGGCGATCGCCATATTTTGCAGACAAAACCGCCCCTGTTTTTGAAAGACGATCGACAGCACGGAAGAAAACAGCTTCATGGACTGCTCGCGGAGCCGCTGCCCATCGCGGCCATCGGTTCGCATGCCGAGTTTGTGCAGGAACTCTTTCTGGCTTCTTCCGAGGTCCAGCCGCGGGCACTTCGTCTTTACGGCTTCGGTGCAGATCCATGCCAGAACAAGCCGGGGAACCGTGCCGAAGGGCAGGCCGATTTTGGGGTCGGCGATAATCGAAAGAGACACGGCACCGCTCGTCCGCTCGAAGGATGACACGCCGGGGTCGGTGTGCGGCAAGGTGGTCTGAACCAGCGCCTGGCCCATGAAAGCGAGCGACTCGGCATCGACCTCGACATCGCTGATCTCGGAAGCGATGGACATCAGCTTGTCGGCGCGCGCGACCCTGGTCACGGGAATACCGCATCCCGGGATGCCGGACGGAACCTGGGGCCGCCGGGATGGAATCGCAAGAAGGGGAATGGGAGGCTTGGTTCGCATGCCGCAACTGTTGCACCCTGCCGCTGCTCGGTGCAGGCGAAAAGCGTCCCGAAAGGTGGCTTTTCGGATGCAAGGAGCGGGAAGGCGTCAGATCGCGAAGGGCTATGGGCCGCGGAGCTACGGTGCGCGGCAGCCTGAATCGCCGTGGAATCGGACGATTCGAAATCCACAGTCGAGATCCCGGGTGGTGACGGTGCGTTTGGTGGACGCTGACGCTGATCGTTTGGCGCTCGTGGGTCCTACGCGCAGCGAGACGTCTTGCGCGGTGGTGGCGTGAAGGCCTCTCAGGCAGCACGCTGCACGGTGAGCGTTTCACCCCCTGCAAAACCCTGCCGCGGCGAGGTACCGATCTGGCCATCCCCGCCTGATTGCCGCGACCGGGGTTTTTCTCCTGGCAGGCCGCTTTTCGCTTTTTTTGTCCTTTTCGACCTCGATTCCGCTGCACGTCACTCGGCGCGTGGGTTCTTCTGCGGCTCGAACGGAGCGGCGGCAGGTAGTTATCCACAGGCGCGACCGCCCTTTACTTGTAAATTACTTTAATTTACTTGTTAACTACTTGTAGACCCCCCTCAAAGCCTTGCCACGCAAGGCCTGTAGCCGAGGTCGTGAGACAGGTTTCACGTCGTTATGAGACAGGTTTCACGTTAACTGAGACAGGTTTCACGTGGATAACTTTTCCCCTCCTCTGGAAGCCCCTTGTGGCCTGGGTTTGCGGCGAATGGCGTTTGAGACAGGTTTCACGTGGATAACTTCTCTGAGGGGCATTTTCTGTGGATAACTTTTTCCGAAAAGCGGCCCAAAAGGACGCTTTTCGGGGACTTGCATTTTTTCAGCCATCCGTAGAATCGTTCTGGATAGCGTCTCGATCGGCGCCGCTCGCGGTGGATCGGGACGTTGCAGGGCGCTCATTACCGAGGAGGAGAACATGCGCAACGAACAATCCGGACTGATCACATCCCTGGCGTCGCACTGCTGGCGCCTCTTGAGCTTTCGTGGTGACTGGAAATCCATGCCGGACTCGGCAGGCTTTGTCTGGCTGGCTATGGGCGCGACACTTCTTGGCGGCCTGACGGAACAGCTCGTCAGGGGCCGGTCGCTGGACGTAGCCGTCCTCAGCGCCGTGGTCTGGCTGGGATTCATTCTCGCCGTGTCCAGACACGGCGGGATCTTCGATCGTCGGTTTGCCGGCGCGCTCGCCCTGCTGTCGATTGGAATCGAGGGGCTGCTGGTGCTCACGATCTGGATTCCGGCGGCCGAATGGCCGGTCGCGATCTGGGCCGGCGTTGCCGTCATGCACCTGCTTTTCCAGGCCAACGATGCGGGCGCGGCGGCAGGGCGCTGACGCCGGTTAGCATCGAGCGCCGCTTGCCTTCGATGAAAACGCCGGTCATCGACCTCCGTGCAATGATGCGCACAGGATCGGGCGGCCAGTTCCCTGAACCGCGGCTTGTCAGGGATGAGTGCGACGCCGATCGCCGGCCCGACCTGGATCAGTCCATCGCCTTCGCCGCGCCGACGATCCAGCCCGACCAGACGTTCGATCCTGCGAAGCGGGTCACGGCACACGCCCAAAAGCGCCACAGAAGAAAGCGTGCCGGCCATCCGCCGGCGCCATCGTCGAGCAGCGCATGATGGCCGTCTCCTCTCCCTACGATTTCGAGGTCCCGTGGCGCCCCAACTTTGAAGCCAAAATGGCGCTGGTCTGGGCGCTCGCGTCGGCCCTGATCATCGCATTCTCCTGGGCGGTTCCGTTGTTCTCCCAGTTTTCAGCATTGCTCGCCGTCGGATGTGCTCTGGCCGCGGCCTGCCGCGGTTACCAGGCCTACCAGCGGCTGCTCGATGCCTCGCGTCTGCGCTCGTTCGGCAAGGCGTTCATTGCTCTCGGGGAACTCGAAAAGAAGGCCCTCCAGGCGGCTCAACGGCGGGCGCTCTGGCTGGGAACAGGGTTTCCCTGGACCGACATTGAGGCGAGCAAGCTGCACACCCTGATTTCACTCGGCGTCGTCAGGACGCTCGGCAAGGCCGCCCAACAGACCGAGGGCGCCTACTGGGTCCATGGCCTCGCTCCCGAAAACGATCTGTATTCGGAACTCGCCCACCTGGTCGGGCACACCCTGATCGTCGGCACGACCCGTGTCGGCAAGACACGCCTGTTCGATCTGCTCATCGCCCAGGCAATCTTCCGGGGCGAGACGGTGATCATCATCGATCCGAAGGGTGATCACGCACTCGCCAGGAATGCCCGTGCCGCGTGTGAAGCCAGCGGGGCAGGGGAGCGCTTCGTGTATTTCCATCCGGCGCATCCCGACCGGTCGGCGTGCATCGATCCCTTGCGCAACTGGAACCGCAAGACCGAGTTGGCCAGTCGCGTGGCGGCGTTGATACCCTCGGAAACCGGTGCCGACCCGTTCACCGCCTTTGGCTGGAAAGTGCTCAACGACATCACCAACGGCATGATTGCCACCGGCCATCGGCCGAATCTGGTGCAGTTGCGACGGTATGTCGAAGGCGGACCCGAGAGCCTCTTGCAGCGGGCCTTGAAAGTTCATTTCACCCGCCAGGTGAAGGACTGGGAAAGCCGGGCCGTGTCCCATATCCGGCGCTACAAGGATCGGCTGCTGGAAGCCTACATCGCCTTCTATCGGGAGATCGCGATCCATGAAGCGCAGTCCGTGGATCTCGATGGCTTGATCTCGACCTACGAGCACAATCGCGAGCACTTCCAGAAAATGGTGGCGTCCCTGATCCCGATTCTCTCGATGCTCACCAGTGATCCCCTGCAGGCGCTCCTGTCACCGGACTTCGAGCCCGGCCACGAGCGGCTGGTGACCGACATGTCGAAGATCATCCACGGCAACAAGGTGGTCTACATTGGTCTGGATTCGCTGGCCGACTCGACGGTGGGCAGCGCCATCGGCTCCATCCTCCTGGCCGATCTCGCCGCCGTGGCGGGCGACCGCTACAACTACGGGATTGATTCGCTGACGCCGGTCAATCTCTTCATCGACGAAGCCGCGGAGGTGCTCAACCAGCCGGCCATACAACTCATGAACAAGGGCGGCGGCGCGGATTTTCGGGTGACCATCGCCACCCAGACCTTTGCCGACTTTGCCAGCCGACTCGGCGACGAAAACAAGGCCCGCCAGGTGCTCGCCAACACCAACAACAAGATCGCCCTGCGCGTTCTGGATTCCGAAACACAAAAATACCTAGCCGAAGGCATGCCGCAGATCAAGGTACGTTCGATGGCCCTGCGCTACGGGCACAACGTCGATAGCCACGTGCAGGACGAATACACCGCGTCTTATCAGGAACAGATCATGGAGGCGGAGGCGGAATTTTTTCCGGCGGCGATGCTGGGTGAACTGCCGCCACTGCATTTCATCGCCCGGCTTTCGGGCGGCCGGACGCTCAAGGGGCGGTTTCCCATCCTGCTGACGCAGCCATGAGGCCTGCGCGCACCGACAACGCCTGGAGTACCTTCGTTGCCGTCGCCCTGTTTCTGCTCATGGCGGCCACCTGGGCGTTCATTCCGCCGACGGTGATCCGCAATGCCTGGATCGCCGAACGGGCGGAGGTCTACGCGATTGCTGGCAAGGGTGAGAGCGATGTCTACGGTCGTACCCTGGACGATATGGAAAAATCGCTGGCATCGGATTTTCGCAGCTTCATCATCGACGCTCAATCGACAGGGCAGGGACCCTTTGGGAGTTCCGACCTCAGCGCTTGGGCGCAGGGCCGGATCGTCGCGACCTGGTTGTGGATCGGCCTGGTCGCCTACCGCCTGCAAGTGTTGATGGGATGGCTGGTGCCAGGGATTCCCTTGGTGATGGCAGCCTACAGCGACGGCCAGCTCGTGCGAGAAATTCGCAAGTATTCCTTCGTCGCCCAGAGCCCGATCCGACACAGCCTCGGGGTGCGCGTGCTATGGGCCGTTCTGGTGGGGCTTGCCGTCTGGATGATCGTGCCGTTGCCGATGCCCTCGCTGCTGCCACCCTTGTTGATCGTCTCGATCTCGTACGCCCTGTGGCTGTGGGTGAGTAATTTGCAGAAGCGGCTTTGAGGCGATTGCCTGAGAGGCAGGTCAGCTTCGTCAGGGCGGTACGGCTCGCACAAGGGGGCGTGATTGACGGTTCCTGTCGTGGCACAGCAAGACGTTTCGGCGTAGCGCCAAATGTCCTATGCTTTTCAATTGATGAGAAAAGAACAGCAACTACCCCCTGGCGCCGCCACCATTCGGCGCAACCTCTGCCAGGAGGGCCTGCCGAGCTCAGCCATACGGTGGCCGGCCACACCTCTCGGCGCAGGCGGTTTCGCCCGAATGCCTCCACAAGATGTCGGCAGGCGTCTGCACCATGAAACAGCGCGGATGCCCGTAATTGGCTTCGGGCGTGCAGCCCAAGCTGGCGACTTCCCGTCTCGTCGGCACTTGGTATGAACGGCAGCAATCTTCCCCCGTTCATGGGCTATCTGCCACCCGTGGTGGACGGCACGCTGCTGGAACTGATGAACATGTCTTACCCGGACTATCCGCCGCGCGCCGGCAGGACGGGAGCGCAGCTTTCAGAGTCCCGGCTACTGGCGCTCGATTCGCTACGCCTGTTCTTCAAGGAAAAACCGCATCAACGCGCGGCCGAGATCGTCGGGGAAGCCGTCCTCAGGCAGACACCGTTCTGTCTTTATCTGCGCAATTTTGGCCTCGGTCCACGCGTCTATGGCGCTCGCAACGACCCGTACGGACTGCCGCAGGTGGTGACCCTCGCCGGGCAGTTCGACAACCACATGCAGCGGCGCCTCCAGGCGGCGGTGGAACCAACTCTACCCGTGGTGGGTATCCAGAACCCCGCGGGACAGAGCGGGCCGTTGCCGGCATTCGTCCTGGCAGACGAGGACTGGGAATCGCTGGCAGCTTTACTGGTCCGCAACGCGGGCATGATCGTCATGCACTTCCTCGGCTTCACTGCGGGCGTGCTGAAGGAATTGGAACTGATCCGTGCGGCGGGCAAGCAGACGTCGACGCTGGTGGTCATTGAGCAGGAGGACCCATTCGCCGCGTTGAAGGATGCGGCATTGCTCACCGGCGCCAAACGCCAGGAGCCCGTGTCGATAGCGGGATCGCTCGACGACTTTCCTCATCGTCTGCTTCGGCAAGGCGACGACGGTTGGGAGGAAGTGCAGGCGAAGTTGGCCGCGATGGCGCGCGAACCGCATGCGCCGCCGGTAGATCGCGCGTTGTCTTTGCCGCCCGAGTTTCTGCCTCCCGAGCCGCTGCGCAATTACTGTACCGATCGGTCCACCGAGGAATACGACAGGGCGCATCAACTGATTCACGAGAAGCGTTTCGACGAAGCCGAGGACGTCCTCTACCGCGCGGTCGCCTACGCGCACTGGGCACGGTATCCGCTGGGCCGCGTGATGACCTTGACGGCACTTGGCCAGTTGAGCCTCATCGGTTTCGGCGCCAAAGGGGATGCTGGATCGCTCCTCGAGATGGCGCTCGACACCTGCCAGGAGGTTCGGGCGACGAGTCGGACGGCTGCCAAGATGTATCCGGCAATCGAGCAGGCACTTGGAAGGTTGCGAGCAGAGACGGAGGCCAAAGGGAAGCGCCAGATCGACGCCGCCGGGAAGTAGGGCAAGCAATCGGGCGGATGGGCACCGTGTCCGCCATCAACGGTCGTGGCGCTGTGCCTGTCATCAACGACGCGAAGGTCAGCAGAACCACGGACAGCCGGCATTCAGGAGGGAGCGTGAGATTTCGGCTAATCGGCCGGAGCGGTCGTTTGGTCACGCTGCGCGAACGGCCGGTAGGGATGCTCGAACTTACACGTCCCTCGCCCCGCCGCGCCGAATAGCAACTCTGTTACTGAAACGGGTGATTCGGACGACAGAGCTGTTGAAACGGAAGCGACGTTCGCGCTTCAGTGGTCTGACCCCGGTTTCCCCCTCGATGTGTACATCACCGAATACGGCGTCGCCGACGTGCGTGGCCAGTCCGACGCCGAAGTCATCAAACGCCTGCTCGTAATCCCGGATTCCTGGTTTCAGGACGAGCTGCTCGCGCGTGCCAAAGCCAACGGCAAGATCGACAAGGACTACCAGATCCCCGCCTCGCAACGCCTCGCCGAGTGCGCGCCAAAGGCGTCTCGCCCGACTTCCCTTTCGCCACCGATCTGGACGAAACCGCACTGGCGATCGCCAAGGGGCTGATCAAGCTCAAGGCACAACAGAAGTCACCGCTCGCGCTGATCGGCTCGCTGATCCGGGGCTTTAGCGCCAAACCGCGGCCGGAGCTGCTCAAGCGGCTCGGCCTCGATCAGCGGAAGGTTTCGCCACCGATCTGGACGAAACCGCACTGGCGATCGCCAAGGGGCTGATCAAGCTCAAGGCACAACAGAAGTCACCGCTCGCGCTGATCGGCTCGCTGATCCGGGGCTTTAGCGCCAAACCGCGGCCGGAGCTGCTCAAGCGGCTCGGCCTCGATCAGCGGAAGGTTTCGCCACCGATCTGGACGAAACCGCACTGGCGATCGCCAAGGGGCTGATCAAGCTCAAGGCACAACAGAAGTCACCGCTCGCGCTGATCGGCTCGCTGATCCGGGGCTTTAGCGCCAAACCGCGGCCGGAGCTGCTCAAGCGGCTCGGCCTCGATCAGCGGAAGGATCTGAAAGGGAAGCTGATGCGGGCCCTGGCGGCAGGGACCTCTAGGTTTGGCGCCATCCTGCATCGCGGCTTCGTAGCTTGGAATCAAGGGCAAGCCGGGACAAAGGGCATTCGCGCTGAGAGCCCGTCAAGACCTGGGTTCCATACTGTTGCATCCAAGCTACGCGCGAGGCGCGCAGCTCACTGGAACCAGGTGGCGGCGCTGATCTGCCGCTGCGCGGGCGGGCGGCCGCAGGCTTTGCGCAGGGCGTTGACGTGCTTCTCGAAGGCGAGGTCGGTGCCGGAGCTGATGAGTTCCCAGCCGGCGTGCACCGTGTCAGGGGCGGGCGGCATGGTGCGCTCCACCGCGTTGCCGAGCACCGAGCCGCAGTAGGCGGGTGTCTTGCTGACGTCGGGCAGCGCGTGGCATGCCACGCACGATCGCTCTTGAACGCTGTACGTGCGCCACCACGGGAACCAGCCCCACAGCGGAACGTACAGCGTCTCAGATGCGGTGCCCAGCGGGATGTTGGCAAGGGCGGTTTCCGGCCCCGGGTTCTGCGGCGACGCGGGCGAGATGATCGGCTGGTACCAGACGGTCGGCTGCATGTCGATGCCCAGTTGGGTGAGATCCACCGCGGTACCGGGGTGCACCACGAAGGCGTTGAAGCCGGCGTGGCAGTCGGTGCAGTTCTCGCCGCCGAAGGTGATGTTGTCACCGCCGGTAAAGTCCTGGATTGGCCGCCGTTGCCCCTTCTCGATGTACTGCTTCACCCCGTTGATGCGGTTGTCCCAGAAGCACGCGCGGCTGCTGCGCTTGCCCTGGCAAATGATCTGCAAGGTCGAAATGGTGGTGCCGGTGCTGCGCGGCAGCGCCATGCAGAGGCCCTCCGGCTGTTGGCTGCGATACACGAAGACTTCGGTGTCTGGCGTTTCCACCGTCAGAAAGCGTGTTTCCTGCTGCCCGTGCGACAGCCATTCCGCGGCGCCCCAGTCCGGCGGCACCGGCACGCCGGCAGCCAGGCAATCCTTCATGTACTGCGTCGCTGGCGGCGGGGTGTAGCTGACGATCCAGGGCCAGTTGAAGCCGGCCTTGTCCAGCAGCCCGCGCGGTCGTTCGCCGAGGTTTTTCCAGAAATCCGGGTCATCGCCAATGCCGCGTGCGCTGCCCGGGTAGCTGAACAGTAGCCCGCCGTTGAGTCGGCGCAGCATGTTGGCCTCCGCGCCCTTCACGCGGTCCAGCATCCAGTAGATCAAGGCGGCTTCGCTGATGATCCTGTCCGCTTCGCTTTCGGCTGCCTCATGCAGCGCCTGCTGCAAGGCACCTGCGCCCATCCTCGCCTCGGTCGGCATCGCAGCGAATGCACGCTCGGCAAGGCGTGCTTGCTCGGTCTGGATGCGCGTTGGATCGAGCCGGATCGGCGCTCCCGCTTCATCCATTGCTTGGCCGTGCGCGAAGTAGACCAACGGACCCGCCTTCTCTGCACCCGCGGCTGTGGCTTCACCTTGCTGCGTCGCTGCGCCGCCGAGCGCGAACATAGCGGCCGTGAGCGCCATTGCCGTCAGCGCGACCAAGGCGGATTTCTTGCGGGTACTCGGTTCTGCCATGCGGGCCTCCGCCAAACACCCGCCTTTATATCGGACGGGGAGAAATTCATGTTAGAGGCCGCATCCGGGTTTGCCACGTGGATTCAGGCGCCGACAAACGCCCAGGCGCCGGCCAGCACGCGCAGTGCAGGCGACCAAGAGAAGAATGCGCTCGAGGACATGACATTCAATGACCTCAACGCAAGTATCGGCGCGTTTTTCCCCCGATGTCAAATGAGAATTGCATGCCGAAGACCGACGTCCCCGACGTAGGGCAGCTCTACACAGATGTTCCATTATCGGATGACCGCTCTGCTCATCTACCCATCATAGAACGCACTTGGAGCCGACCGGCCGGTTCAGGGTCGGAAGTACGCATTGGCGATTTCGGCGAGCAGCCGCCGGACTGCAATGTCGAGGAAGTTAGCTGGAGTCGGCCAATTGCTGTCGTTCGATGACTCCGGCAAGCAACCCTTCGAACGGCTGCTATACCTCGCAAGCTGCCAGAGGGCCAATGCACACAACTCGGCCTGAGCAGCCGTTGGCGCCACATGGCGCGGATGGCCGGTATGGATCCTTCACCGGACGCATGGGAAGAAATCGGGCCGAACGGCTGCTTCGATGTTTTCGCTACACTTGGATCCGACCCCAACCTGCCTGATGACGTTTGCAAGTACCCTGGCGGCTTACTCATCATAGAGCGGCCGGCCGCAGAGACCTGTTGTCGGCTGAGACCAAGAGACACGTTGACCAGCGCGTGTCGCGCAGGGTCACCAGCCCCGCTGTCGATCGCGGGCGTTGGCGTTGGCGAAACAAGCCTGCCAGCCCACCGCTTTGCCGGCGGGTAGTGGCACTTGGCAGGCGGTAAATAATGCTCAGATCAGAGACCTCGACCACCACCAGGCCCCATTCCACCGCCGCCTGGACCCATGCCGCCGCCCCCTGGGCCCATGCCGCCACCTCTGGCCGGAGGTTCGTCAGGTAGGGTCACACCACGCGCCTTGGCACGCTCCTGCATCTGCTCGTGATGTTCCTTGCGGAGCTGATCTCGTTCCTCCGTCGTCTTCGTGGCCCGCATTTTGGAGCGATACGCCATCTGCTCTTCTTGCGTCATGAGTTGGCTGCCATAGACCTGCTCCTGCTTCGGTACTTGCGCCTTTTCCTTGGACGGTTGCGGATCGGCAGCCAATGCGTACCCAGCAGACAGTGACAAAGCGCTTACCAAGGCAGATAGAACCAACGTTCTCCGTTTCATGATTCACTCCTGTGCTGGGTTGTCTGGAGCGGATGAGAGCGTAACCACCGCAACCCTGTTCAGTGGTCGTGCCTGATCTTGCAAGATGACAAGTGCGGAGATGGTTCGCTTCCCGCTGACGCGAGACACCCTTCCCGATGGGCCTTCAACTCGCCGCCAACACAAGCCTGCACTTATGCCCCGCTTACCTTGGTGATGCCTTCGTTCAGGCCCTGTTCACCTGCGATCAGTAATATCACTGTAACTGACATGGAAAAGGAGTCAAGGTGTTTCCGATGACTAGCCGCATGGGCAGCGTGACCAACATCCGGGTGATGGTTTCCGCTTGTTCTCCGAGAGCATAGCAAGATGACTTCACTCCACTTGCTCCTCTGGATCGTGTCGGGAATCGTGCTGCAGGTGACGATCTATCTAGGTATCGGTTTCTATCGCCACTGGTACGAGTATCAGGCCTTGCGCAGCCGTGCGGTGGAGTTCAACCTGCCTGTCAAGGCCTCTGTAGTGACGGCGGAGGGTGCGTCGGCAATAGCTTCCTGGCCGGGGTTTCGGACGTTCCGGGTCGAACGCAAGGTCGCCGAGGATGTCGCGCAGTCGGTTTGCTCTTTCTACCTCAAACCGGAAGATGGGCAGGTGTTGCCGCCGTTTCTGCCAGGGCAGTTTCTGACCTTCCGCCTCGACGTGTCGACGACGGGGAGTACCGAACAGATCACCCGCTGCTATTCGCTGTCCGACGCGCCTCGCCCCGACAGCTATCGCGTCTCGATCAAACGGGTATTGCCACCAGAGGGCAGCCAACTTCCAGCAGGGCGCTCCTCCAGTTTCTTCCACGATCAGGTGGCTGTCGGCAGCCTTCTCCAGGTGCGCGCGCCCGCTGGACATTTTCATATCGATCGTAGCGACGCACCGGTAGTGCTGATCGGTGGCGGCATCGGCATCACGCCGATGCTGAGCATGTTGAACTGGTGCCTCGCCGAACAAACCGGGCGCGAGGTCTGGCTCTTCTACGGTGTGCGTGACGGCAGCGAGTTGGTGATGAGATCTCATCTCGAGGCCTTGGCGGCGGCACATCCGAACTTCCACTTGCGCTTTTGCTTCAGCAAGCCCCAGCGGCAAGAAGTTGTCGGGCGCGATTTTCACCACCAGGGTCGCGTCGATCTCTCGCTGTTGCGCATGGAGTTGGCCCTCAAGCCCTACCACTTCTACATCTGCGGCCCCGCCCCGTTGATGGAAAGCCTTGTCCCTGCGCTCGACGATTGGGGCGTACCAGACGCCCATATCCACTTCGAGGCCTTTGGCCCCGCGTCGGTCGTCCGTAAGCAAGCCACAACAAGCACTTCCACGACGCCACCTGTGACGGACGATGCCGATGTCGTCGTGACCTTCGCGCGGTCTGGCAAGCAGTTTCCGTGGCAAGCCACTGCCGGAAATTTGCTCGCATTCGCCGAGGCCAACGGTATTGCGGTCGATTCCGGTTGCCGGGCCGGCGGCTGCGGTACCTGTCAAACGACGATCCGTACGGGTGAGGTGGCCTACCGTCAACCGCCAGATTTCGATCCTGAACCGGGTACCTGCCTGCTCTGTGTCTGCGCGCCAAAGAGCAGCGTTACCCTGGAGGTATAGGTAATGAGCTCACTCTGGCGTCAGCACGTGCTGCCCTTCTCCTTGCTGGTAGGCCTACTCGCCGCAGCTACTCTGGCAGGCGACTACTTGCTCCATCGGCTGGATCTGGTTTGGGTAGGCCGCTACATGGGCATTCCGGGGACGATCCTGATTATTGGCTCGCTGGTCTATTCGCTGCGCAAGCGAAAATACATCACGACGGGAAACACAAAGTCCCTGCTTACCCTGCACGAGATCGGCACCTGGCTGGGCTCGCTGATGGTGTTGATCCATGCCGGTATTCATTTCAACGCCATCCTGCCCTGGCTGGCGACAGTGGCGATGGGCGTGAATGTGATCAGCGGCATGGTCGGCAAGCTGTTGCTCGATCGCTCACGCCGCCATGTGCAGGGTCAGCGCGACCGCTTTCAACTTCGCGGTCTGTCGCGGTCTGAAGCGGAACAGGCCGTGTTCTGGGATGCCGTTGCACTCGACGCAATGACCCAGTGGCGGAAGGTGCACATCCCGATATTCATCGTCTTTGCCACCTTGGCGCTGGGCCACATCATCAGCATTTTCCTGTTCTGGGGCTGGATATGAGCCGTATCGTCAAGATCATTCTGGCGGCCAATCTGATCGCGTTGGCGATTCTGGCTTTCATCTATCCGCAGTTGATGGTCGCACCAGGCAAGCTGATTCCCGGTCACAAGCAACTGGAAGCCGATTGCTTTGCCTGTCACACGCCCCTCCTGGGAGCCAGCTCCGAGCTGTGCATCGCCTGTCACAAACCGGCTGATATCGGTCGCCTGACAACCGTCGGCCTGCCGATCACCAAGCCGCTCACCACGACCCCCTTCCACCAAAAACTCGCCACACAGGACTGCGTCGCCTGCCATAGTGATCATGCGGGCGTGAAACGTTTCCGGCAGCAAGGGCGTTTCAACCATGCCTTGCTGAAGAAGGACACGCTCCAGCAGTGCCAAGCTTGCCACAAGGCACCTGCCGACTCTCTGCACCAACAGATCAGCGGCAACTGTAGCCAGTGCCACAAGCAGGAGAAGTGGCTACCGGCAAGCTTCGATCACAGCAAGTACTTTGTCCTGGACCGCGACCACAACGCGCGCTGCGTGACCTGCCATCTGGGCAATGACTACAGTCGCTACACCTGCTACGGTTGCCACGAACACTCGCTGGCCAAGATCCGTCGCAAGCATATCGAGGAAGGCATTCGGGACTTCGACAATTGCGTCGAGTGTCATCGAAGCGCCGACGAGCATGACATCAGAGGCCGTGGCGGTGAACGAGACGGCAAGAAGGATGGGAAACGCGGTCGCAAGGAACACGATGACGATGACTGATCTGGTCGTTCCTGTGCCCTCCAGGTACGAGCGCTTATCGGCCTGCTGGCCAACATCATCGTGAAGGAACCCGAGTAATGGAAAGCGCTGCCACACTTCCCCCGTCGCTGACACGCTACGCCTGGCTGTCCATCGCGGCGGCTATTGCCACCATTCTGCTGAAAGGCTTGGCGTGGTGGTTGACCGGTTCGGTCGGGCTATTGTCTGATGCCATGGAGTCATTCGTGAACCTCGCAGGGGCGTTGATGGCGCTCTGGATGCTGACTCTGGCGGCGCGTCCCGCTGACGACAATCACACCTACGGCTACAGCAAGGCTGAATATTTTTCCAGCGCTTTTGAGGGTTGCCTGATCCTGTTGGCGGCCATCAGCATCGGCTATACGGCCATCGTTCGCCTGATGAATCCCCAGTCGCTCGAAGATGTGGGGATCGGGTTACTAGTTTCTGTGGTCGCCTCCGTGATCAATCTGGCGACCGCGAGAATCTTGATGACCGTGGGCCGAGAGCATAATTCGATCACCCTGGAAGCCGATGCGCATCACCTGATGACCGATGTGTGGACCTCGGTGGGGGTCATCGCCGGCGTCGGCCTGGTCTGGCTGACCGGCTGGCTTTGGCTCGATCCGGTCATCGCCCTGCTGGTTGCGGTGAACATCGTCTGGACCGGTTTGCAACTGATGCGGCGTTCGGCCGCCGGCCTGATGGACGTCTCGCTACCGATGGAAAAACTTGAGCAGATTGAAACGCTGTTGGCGGGGTATCGCGACCAGGGGCTGGATTTCCACGCCTTACGCACCCGTCAGTCAGGCAGTCGGACCTTCGTCGTCTTGCACGTGCTGGTCCCGGGGAACTGGACGGTATACGAAGGCCACACCTGGGCGGAGCGCATCGAGGTTGAGATCCATCATTTGTTGCCACGTGCTCACGTCACGACCCATTTGGAACCCTTGGAAGACCCCGTGTCAATGATTGATCAAGAGCTTGATCGTCCGAGGTTCTGACCAGGCCAGGGCCAGCGGTTGGTAACGAGAAGCGGCTCGTTACTGATCAGTAATCCGCCGTTCGAGCGGCCTGGTTTTTTGGTGACACGATGTCTCTTCCTGGCCGGCTGCCGACCGCGGCCATCCTACGCCCACTGGCTGCGCCCCTTTAGCGTGCGATTTTTCCGTTGCGTGAGCTGACCCCATGTAAGGCTGCTAGCGAGGACGCCGCGTACCCATCAGGCGCCGGATATAGTCGGCAACGACCAATAACTGGCGCCGATCCAGCCGCGCAATGATGTTGCGGATCATGGGCGCCATGATTCGGGTGGCGCCGGCTACCCCGAGATTGGCCGACTGCTGTACGACGAAGCCGACCTTGGCCAGCAGGAGTGGCTTGAGAAAGCAGTAGTCCATGCCGCTGTTGGTCACTTCCACTACCAGATCGCCTAGCGCAGCGCGGTGCACCGTCGGGTCTTCGGCATGCTCGAGCGTATCCAGAAGCTGCACGGTCCTGGCGTGCAGATCCTCGGGATAGGAGATATGCAGGGAGTGTGGCTGAGCAGCGCGGGGCATCAAATTCTCCTTAGACCATCGCCGATCCCGCAGGCCAGGGTCAGCCGCGGCTGGCCGACGACCACTCGCGCCGACCTGGCCCATTCCGTAGTCGTCAGGTAATTGATTCCGGCATCCGCGCCGAGGGCTTGCGCGCGTGTCAGCTTCGCATCGCTCGACGAAATGATCGTCACGTGTGCGCCGAGCAGCTTCGCGAACTGCAGTGCAAACAGCGCCACACCGCCGGTTCCCTGCACCAGTACGCGCGATCCGGGGCCGAGCGTGTCGTAGGTGACGACCGCGCTCCACGCCGTAAGCGCCGCCCAGGGCAGCGTCGCCGCCTGCTCGTCGGCGAGATGAGCGGGCACCTTGACGACGCCGCTTTCCGGTAGGCAGACGAGATCGGCCATCATCCCGTCGGCCGGCCCGCCAAGCGTCTGTGTCAGACGCTCGAGGTCGGGGCGCCGGCCAGCCAGCCCTGGTAGAAGCAGGGGCATGCCCGATTGCCGACGCGCACCCGGCTCACCCCCGCACCGACCTCGACGACTTCGCCGACACCGTCGGAAATCGGAATCAGCGGCAGTGTTCCCGGTAAACGACCCGTAGCCGCGATTCGGTACGACCAGGTCGCGGTAGTTCAACGAAGCCGCCTTTATCCGCAGCAACACCTGCCCCGGCCCGGGCTGCGGATCGCGCCGACTGGCCAACTGCAGGTGGTCCATGCCCCAATCGTCCTGAATTTGGAAAACTCTCATCGCGCGCGCTCCTGGCGAGGTTGAAGGCGCCCACGCGGTCGCTTGGTGCTCGCCGTTCAAGTCATCATCGTAGGCGCCGCCAGCGCCTCGTTCGGCCTGATCGCCATCGGTTGTTCCTGCAACATGAAGACAGACGCTATTTTGTCAGTAGGGACTTGAAAAGCGCGAGCGCTGCCATAAACTGACCATTGAAGCGACGCGGCCCTGATCCGCCCACGGAGGTCATCGAAGACACCTACGCCGTCGCGCTGGATATACCGGAGGATACGCATATGCAGCCGCGGCACTCCTCTTTTCAAGCACTTCAAACGCGCCAGACATGGAGGTCAACCGTGAGGATGGAATCCATAAAGGAGGGCGTCGGCTCTCTGTGGCAGAACTTGGCCGAAGGCTGGCGACATCTCACCCGCTCTGCCTCCGGAGCCCTTACCCACTTCATCTCAGGGGAGAATACAAGCTTGCCGGCACAGACCGAGGTCGATGACGCCTACTACTTGCCAACTCGTGGCTGGGCGATGCTGGGGAGCAATATGTTCGAGGACGACAAACGCTTGGTGGTACGTCTGGAAGTGCCAGGCATGGACAAGCAGGCGATGAAGGTCGAAATTCGGGACGACGTTCTGGTCGTTTCCGGCGAGAAGCACTTCGAGCGGGAAACGACCGAAGGCCGCTATCGAATGCTGCAGTGTGCCTATGGCAGTTTCCGCCGCGTCGTGCCCCTGCCGGTTCGAGTACTGGCTGACGCCTCGAAAGCGACCTACGAAGGGGGCGTCCTGAGGATCGAGTTGATCAAAGCGGAGCCCGGCACCGCGAAAGTTCACACCATCAAAGTCGCCTGAGCGAGGCCGCAACGGTAGGGCATTTACCGGGAGGGCTCACCGGACAGATGTCTTGATGAGTCCCGCCCGCTTGATCCGTCGCTGGCGATAGCTATCGCGTTCAACGCCTACGTGATGGTCAGTTTCCGAGTCGTGGAAACGGTCTTCTTGGGCAACGACAACTCGAGAACACCGTCCTTGTAGTGCGCTTCCGACTTGCTCTCGTCGACATCCTGTCCCAATGCAAATGAACGCGACACCTTGCCGTAATAGCGTTCGCTGCGCAGCACTTTGGTGCCCTCTTTGACCTCTTTTTCTTTCTTGGTTTCGGCGCTGATCGACACCTGGCCGCCGTCAATGACGACGTGAATATCCTCCTTTTTCACACCCGGTATTTCGGCATGCACGGTGTAAGCCTTGTCGTCTTCCTTGACATCGAGCTTGATCTGGATGTCCTGTGGTCCGCCAGCGCGAACCGGACGCATCCAGAAGCCGCGAAAGAGATCGTCGAAGGTGTCGTCAGAGTCAAAGCGAGTGATGTTGGCCATTTCCTTCTCCCTGAAGAACCGGGGGTTCCCGGCACCACTTTATCCTATACGTTGCAATGGTTATTGCAAGGAAAGAGCCCCAGATCGAACTGGCAGGCAAGGCTGAAAACACCAGCTTCAGGCAATTGGTGGCGGCCGCTTTCAGCTTCGAGCAGTCATCCGAAACGGCTACACACGGACAGCAACTCGGCCTTAGCCGACACCGACGACATCGAGAATGACGGTCGGCAAGCGTCGGCTCCAGGTCGGACAGCGGTCATCCATCTACCTGCACGACTGACTCAGTCGCGGTAGACCGTGCACCAACCGTTAGATCAACTTGACCGCCACGCTGCGGCTGTGCTGCTGCGTTCGAGGGCTGTGTATATAGAGCATCCTGTCCCAGCTAGCCCGACCAGGCTGGACCACGGTTACCTTGTAGAGCGTTACAAGTGCAGCACCTGGGGCGGTCACATAGGCGCCTATAGGGGAAATCCCCGCCACATTCGCAATAATCTGGCCAGTTGTTGAGACTATCGTGAGGCTTGATGGATCGGAGTTCGTTAAACTGAGGGCGCCATCCGTTGTGCCAACCGCACCAGAAATAACTGCGACAGTGATTTCTACGCGATCTGCCATTTCCATCCCCTGATCTGCATAAACCCAAGAACAACAATCATGACCACTCCACATATTTGTAGAATACGCCAGGCACTCAAGTTGCGCGCTCTGTGCCGATTAAATTTTTCTTCATTACCGCGATACTTAAACGCGATGTAAATCGCAAAACAAATCAGGCTTGCCGCAACACCAATACCCACATAGGTAAGATATTCAGTCATGAGGCCCTCTAGGAAAGACATAATCGGAGTAATGTGTATAGAATACATTGGGCATCTCGACTCCGGTGCTTCTGAGCTCGAATGTCGTCGGCGTCATCGAGGCATGAGGCCCAATTTTCATACGCACTTCGCCATCCCACTCGGCACCTTTGCGCTTCAGGCGCAAGCTACTCGTTGTTTTGTTAGTTGTATCTTGGCGAATCAGGTTGAGAAGGATCTTCTTCAAGATCGACAGAACCTGTGGATCGTTGTGGTGCCAGATGGTGTTGGCATCCTCGCCGAAGGTGGCGTCAAGCAGCTCATCCGGTGTCAGTTCCAACATTGCAACAGGTTCCTTCGCTCATGTTTCGAGAAGCCAAAGAAGTCGGCTGTAGCCGCTCTGGAAGGCGGCCTTCCTCTGGAGAAACACTTGCCGACGACATTCATCGCATATGGAACATTGACCGCGGTTGTTACTCAAATCGCCCGAATCGCCATCACGGGTGCTTTCGCCGCCTGTGGATCCTTGTGGTTACTCTCCACCAAGCCGCACGCCCCTTAACCGCCAGCCCGCTCCCGACTCACACCATGAGGAGCATCCGAGAAGCGAGCCTGTGCTTACGCACTTCGCATGCGACCACCAAATCCTAATCGACGAAAGAGCGAAGGATATTGATTATCGTCAACTTCTTACCCGTTCCACACGAAACGACCTAAACCCCGCCAAGCGCGACTAGGTTTTCGGCTTCGATATCCCCGGAAATTTTTACCAACGTCACAAATGACGTCACTGCGCCGATTCCTGCAACGTTTCCTGCGCCGATCTTACTCGTAAGTGGAATCACCGAGGTAACAACCGCGCCATACTATTTTGCGACTCCGCCGACCACCTCAACGGGCTCACCGGAAAACGCTGCTTGTTGCATCTGGTAATAGCTCGTAGCCGCTGCAGGCCCTGACGTAACTACAAAGGCGAACGTATCCATTTTTCTTTGAGGCGCCCTATGAAATAATTCGTTGAAGAACCATCAATGTGATACCGAATAGCAGCGCCAGATGAAGAACTGACAATATCCAGCCAGCTATTGGCTTACCCACCCGGAGAGTACGAAGCATCTGAAAGAATGACCTATCACCATCACTCGGTTTCGTGAAGTATTCTCGATAGACCACAACTAAAAATAGCTCAGCAACAACGCCAGCAGCAAAGAACAGAAAGAGAATTTGTAATGTGTCCATTTTTTAGGCTCTAGGTCGTTTCGTGTGGAGCAGGCCGGTGGCCACCGCCGCCAGCCGAGGTGTGCCGCAAACGCGAGCAGCGGTATTGCCGGCGTTGAGGGCGCGGTCACGGACGGGCGAAGCCCGGCGAAGCGCAGCCTTGATGGCGTCAGAAACGCCCATATGCTCAATGGCTTGGGGCTGGTTGCAGCTTTTCGCGGCCAGTGCCAGAGCCCGTCCGGCGGCCAGGACTTCACCGCCCTCGGGGGCGGGGCTAGGGGTGGGGGCGCCCGAAGGGCTTGGCAGAGGCATCCGCCTCGCCGGAGCCGGTTTCACACGAAACGACCTAAACCCCGCAATGTTGATAATCACTGATCGCAAGTTAAATTCTTACCTAAGGCTGCTTGATATTAGTGGATTTAGGGTAGAACCCTATGCTAAAGGCCATGGGTATCTCGGCAAGTTCGGCGACATTCTCTAGGCTTTCCACACGCACTCGATAGTCACCAGGCTTTAACCTAACATAGGAGATATGTTTGACGAACTTGTTCCCAGTCCATGACCTGAGCCTCGAAGTCTGAAGTTCCTGTTCAAAGAACAGCTTGTCACCCGACTCACGGATTTCAAGTATATTCACTCTCAGGGGAGTTGGCACTCCAGAATCACCGTTGATGAATTGACCATCATCGCCAACCAGCTTTCTCACTCGTTCTCGATCCTCTTGGTTGTCATCCTTAAAACCGAACTCAAGCCCTAATGAGTATTCTCTGTGATCCACCACCCGGAATTTGGCGTCAATCTTGTCACCAGACTTCTGCATATCAAAAGGCCATGTTAGTGGCGGAGTAGGCAATAATGACTCATCCACACAAGCCGAGAGGAACGCAACCATCCCAACCATCGAAATAGTTTGCCATTCTTTTGCCACAGATCCAACCAACGTGATCGCCATATCGACAATTGACGATAATCCGGATGCGTCTTGTCCATTCATGCGACTACGCTCCAAAAGTTGTCACCGTGGCGCACGCTCGAAAAGATGGCGGGCACAGGTAGCTAAGAAGCCAGATCGAGGTCTTCGATGTTGAGCTTCGATTGTCCGGCGTTGGCAGCCCCGCGCACCAGCCCGGCACCGCTTGCAGCTGCGTCTCCTGGGCGTGCGCACCGAGCCTGATGGTTGTTGCCAACAAGGGCATTTGCAGACTCGCGAGAGCTGATGTAATAGCGCCGCTCGAAGTGCGGTTTTTCGTCACCGACCTTGCGCAGGGGGTCGACCAGACGGATTGTCTTGCACTTGGGCCAATCGCTGACCTCAACGGTCCTTTTTGCGGGCGGGACCGAGGCGATTTGGCCGGCGATTCGACCACCGGACTTGTGGGCCTGGCGGTGGCAGTCGACGGCTTCCGACTGGTATTGATCAATGAAATCAGTCTGGATAGCTTCCAGCAGCGCCGCTTGCTTGCCTTTGACCGCAAGCAGGTAGCCTCACAACCCGGATCACCCACGCCATCCCATCCGTCCCAGCGATCCAGATAGCTTTCCGCGACCGATTGCAGGATGGCGTAATCCAGTAGTTGTTTGATCGAGGTCGTCATTTATTTGGCTCCTTGGAAACGGGCTTGTATTTGTCGGTGGTAACGAATTCACGCAAGAAGCGCTGGTTCAGGTCGGGAACGGGCTTGAGCACTTCTCGGACGAGATAGCGGTATTCCCATTCCTTGCCCTTGCACCACAGGGAGTTCCCCCACCAGATGCCAGACTTTGTGTCCTTGACCTTGCCACTGATCTTGAAGGCCCGCTTGACCGCCAGCACCTCGCTGGTATCGAGGTCGACGATCAGGTACTCACCCGCGCCGATCGAATACCGGCGGTCGTTTGCTCGCTTGATGCCGCGCCAGGTAAAGCCGTAGCGGGCGCGGCGTTGGCGGTGCTCCTCCCGGACGACCACGAAGGGGATGCGGTGCAGGTCGTACTCCTTGCTGTAAGCCTGAACCCCATTCCTGGAACCCTCTGGGGGATTGTCATTGCGTCCCCTGACGTAGCGGACCACAGCGCCCTCGTGCTCATAAGACGGTTGTTCCAGAAACTCGTACACGCCGATAGGAGGTTGAACGAGGCCTCTTGGGGCTTCCCAGCCCCGCGTATTCGTATCCCCGGCCCCGACCCCCGTTGGCTCCTCCATGCGGTAGCGGTCATAGTCGATCGGATTCCCGGAGATCATCTCCCGGGGGCGCAACTGGAACACGCCTTCAACATTTTCCACTCGCTTGAACACATAGTCCCCCGCCTCGTATTCGCAGAGGTGGCGGAAATAGGCCTCGTCCACCGAAGGTGCGCCGGGAATCAGCGCCACGATGCGCGCCCACCAGAACGGGAAATACGGGGCTTCCTGCGGCACGCTATCGGGCAGCTTCAGGCTGTGCGCGTAGTCATAGGCGGTTTTTTCCACCGGGTCGCTGGGAATATCCCAACCGCGGTTTTCGTAGAAGAAGCCGGGGATGTCGAAAAAGGCGTGGAAGAGAATCACGGCACCGATGGCGAGTGCGCTGCGCTTCCAGAAGCTTCTGGCGCTGGTGGAGGCTTTAGGGGGCGTTTCAAGCGGCGCAGTCATGCGCTGTCCTCCATCGTGCTTCAAGACCGGGGAATCCGGCTGAGCTGTTCGTGATTGTGCTGTTCGAAGCAGGCGTCTGGCAACTGCGTCGGGTGTCGGTGTTTCCACCCGCACCCCGTGCCGACGGCAGGGCTGGCCGCAGAGTCCGCCTCTATGGCGGCGATTAGCGCGTCGCCGCGCAATTGCAGTTCGGTTCTCGGTCGCGCTTCCGGAATCCCTGGGCTCTCATCGACGAGGGTCCAGCCGAGCGTGCTGTCGGTCGGTGCGCCGCCATTGGCCGCCATCGCTGCGTTAATGGCGCGGTAGGCTGTCAGGGCTTCGGTGGTGGTGAAATGACCTTCCAGATTGCTTACCGATGCGGCCTGCTCCCGCAGTTCCTGGAACCGCGCGACCACCAACGAAAACTTCTCGTAGGTGTCCTCCATCCAGCCTGCCGTCGCCGATCTTGCCGCTACCGGCACCGTTGAAGGTGACCACCTGCTCGCCGCCGCCGCGGTGGATGAGGTTGACGGTGGTGGCGAGGTGGCCACCGAGGCTGTAGCCGGTGACGGAGACGTTCTTGCCCGAAAGCAGGAGGGATCACTTTTCAGTTTGACGTTCCACGTCTCCCTGTCGGCCAGCTGCCCGAAGGCAAAGCCGAAGTCGTTGATCTCCAGCTTGTTCGTCGCTTCGTTGTCGCGCGCAGCGTCGTCGATGAATTCGGTGGAGCGCAAGGCGAGAACGAGTTCGTTCGGATCTGCCTTGTTGCGAACGACGGTGCCGCTGAAGCTGGTTGCGGTGTTGGTCAGCTGCGCGGGTGGCAGGGTTGCTCCGCGCTATTCCTTTCCCGACGGCCGGTAAACGATCCATACCGGCCGTCCGCGCCATGTGCCGCCAACGGCCGCTTTGGCCGAACTGGCGCCCCCGGCAAACACACGCCAAGGTCTGCTGCACTCGGCGCAGCCGACCTTCGCAAACGAACCACAGGGGGTACCTCTTGAGCGGTAGGGCGCTGTCCGACGCCGTGCGAGCCGAACCCCGAAGCGTTTGCTAACCGAAATGCGCCCTTAAAGGCCACATTTCAGCGACGCAGGAACCGTCTGGCTTCCTACCATGGCAGCCATGACTCGCGCCTTCCTGACCCTCCTGCTGCTGCCCGCGGCCTTTTCCGTGCAGGCCACCTGCTTCGAAGAAGCCGGTCGCCGCTACGGCATTCCGCCATCGCTGCTCAAAGCCATCTCCGCCGTCGAGTCCAATTCCAACCCCGCCGCGCGGCATCGCAATCGCGATGGCTCGGAGGACCTCGGGCACATGCAAATCAACAGCCGTTGGCTGCGCAAGCTGGGGTCGTATGGCATCGGCCGCGATCAGCTTTTTGATCCCTGCACCAGTACGTACATCGGCGCCTGGATTCTCGCGCAGAACATTCGCCGCTTTGGCTATGGCTGGGAAGCAGTAGGGGCCTACAACGCCGTCTCTCCCGACAAACGGGCAGCCTATGCCCGCAAGGTCGCCTCGCGGGTCAAGCCATGGCGTTCCTGAACCCGGTCGCCGTCCTGCTCCTCACGACCTCGATACTGGTCGGGTGCGAGAGCGTGCCCCAAGCGCTGCCCAAGGCGCTTCCCGAAGCAGGTCCCAAACCCATGGCGAGCGACAGGATCGCCTGGATCGAACGCCAATTTAAAACCTGCAGCGGCACCGCCTGCCCGACGCCCACACGCAAGACGCTGGCCATCGTCGAACTTCCCGTGGCCGCAAACGAGCCAGCGCCTCCCGTTGCCGCGGTTCAGCCGAGCCCCTCACCGATCGCCTCTGATTCCCCAGTCGCCACCGCTGCCGAGCCGGCAACCGGCACCATCCTCTTCGAATATGGCCAGGACACTCCCACCGCCGATGGACAACGCGAGTTGGAGCGCCTGGCAGCCATCTCAGCGGCGTACCAGCGCATCGAGCTATACGGCCGAACCGACGATATCGGCGGCAAAGCCTACAACGACCGTCTCGCCAGACGGCGTGCCGAGTCCGTCCGCTCATGGCTCCTCGACAGAGGCATCCAGGCCGAGATCGTGGTTCGTGCCGAGGGCCTGTGCTGCTACCTCGATCCGGCACCCACCGAAGCGGCGCGCCGGAGCAACCGCCGCGTCGAGGTACGTCTCCCCGGCCCGCGCCACGGGCTCCATGACGACGATCGCAGCAACAACCGCAGCAACAACCGCAAAGGAGCGTAGTGACGTGAAATTACCGCATACCCACAGCTTCATCCGCGACGTAGTCATTACCGGCGGCTTCATCGCCATCGGCATCCTCGCCCCGGGTTCGCCGATCGAAGGCGGGTTCGAGGCCCATCTGGGCGGGATTGCCGTCGGCCTCGGCCTTGGATGGCTCATCAAGTCTTGTGTTGATCTCAAAGGGAATCGTCATGGATAGCCGTCGTAACTGGATCAAGGGCGCCCTGGCGCTCGTCTTGCTGACCGCCGCCACCGGGGCGCTGGCGGGAAACACCGGCACCGAGTTCCAAAGTCTCTATACCTGGCTGACCGGCATGGTCCAGGGCTACTTCGGCAAGGCGGCGGCGATCGCCGCGATTGGCCTGGGTGCGCTCTTCTCACTGGCGCGGCTCAACCCGATGCCGATTCTTTCCGGGGTCGCGTTCGCGGTGTTCCTGCAATACGCACCGACGATTTCGACCGGCATCCTGACCGCCACGATCTGAATCCGGAGAGCGCGGTGGACGAAATCGGTTACATCCCCAAGTCACTCGAAGCCCAGGAACGTTTCCTGTGGTGGGATTTTGATCAGGCCATCCTCTTCCTGCTGATCATGGGGACGGGCGTGATCTCGGGGGCCATGCTGGCCGGGATGATCTGTGGCGCGCTCCTCGCTTGGCAGTACGGTCGGATCAAGACCGGCAAGCACCCCAAGTTCGCCTTGCACGCGCTCTACTGGTGGCTGCCGAGCGGGATCGTCGTCCGCCTGCGGGCGACCCCGCCGTCGCATCTGCGCTTTTTTCTTGGCTGAGCCATGCGCCTTCGAACCTTCACCTCCGAGCGGGACAATCATCGCGCTGAAATCACCTTCATGCGCATTGCCGTCGGTGGACTCGTCCTGGCGCTGCTGGCCAACGCGGGCGCCTTGCTCGGCGTCGCCGGCTCGGAAAGGACCGTGATCGTGCCGCCGGAAGTTCACCAGAGCTTCTGGGTCAGTCGCGAGAAGGTCTCCGGGGATTACCTGCAGGAGATGGCGTACTGGTACGCGGGGCTGGCGCTCAACATCACGCCGCACGTCGCCGAGTACCAGAAGGATCTCTTCCTCAAATACGCCGCCCCCAGCGAATACGGCCGTCTCCAGGCCGAGTTCGGAGCGCGTAACGATTTCATCCGCAAGAACAACGCCTCGACCCAGTTTTCTGCGCAATCGGTGATGCCCGACGAGACCGCCATGAAAGTGGCCCTCGCCGGGGTCCTGATGACCTGGGTCGGGGACAAGAAAGCTTCCGAGAAGCAGACCACCTACCTGGTCGGCTTCCGTTACCGCAATGGGAGACTGCATGTATCCGAATTCAGGGAAACCAGCGATCGGGACCCGTTTGGCCTTGACGCTGCTGCTCGCTAGCGTCACCTCGCCGATCTTCGCCGGGCAGCTCCTCGAGGGCCGCCCGGACGATACGCTGATCGCCACGGTCTCGCGCAACGAGCCCAACCTGATCCGCGTCGATGGCGGAAAGATTCGCCGTATCCACGGCGTCGAAGGCGAGTTCGTCGTCAGTGCCGACCGGGAAACCGGCGCCGCCTACCTCAAACCGACGACCGAAGAGCCGCAGTTCAGCGTCTTCGTCGCCGACGATGCCGGTCGCCACTGGAAACTGTTGCTTCACACCGCCGACATCCCGGCAGAAACGCTGGTCATTCGCGATCGCAGTCAGGCACGCAGCGAGGGCAAGGCCATTCTGGCCGACGACTCGCGCCTCGGCGCGATCCGCCGTGTGCTTCTGGCGCTGGCGCGCGATGCCGAACCCGAAGACATGACCGCCCGAAACACGCTGGCGATCGTCCCTCTCTGGAACGAAGTCCGCCTGATCCTGGTAAGGACGCTGGACGGCGCCCTGTTCGGAGAGAAGTACCATCTGACCAACGTCTCTTCGTCGCGAATGGTGATCGACGAGCGTGAGCTCTATCGACCGGGCGTGCTGGCGGTGATGGTCGACTCGCTCGACCTCGAACCGGGTGAAAGCACAGACGTCCTGGTCGTCCTGGAGGGACGTGATGGCTGAGTCACCCGGCAACCGGATCGCCTCGACGATCGCCAGGCTGTCCCCGAAACAGCGGCAGGTCCTGATCCTGGGGCTTGGGGGTTCGGTCTTCGCACTGCTCATCTTCGGCGGTGTGGCGTTATGGGACCAGCCGACCACGCTTTCCGAGGGAACGCCGCCGGTGCGCCCGCAGCCCTTGCCGATCAGCGCCCCCGGCGCCCAGGCCGACCCTCGCGACATCTGGATGAGCAAGTCCAGCGAACAGATGCGCCAGATGGAGGAGATGATCCAGGGGCTACGCCAGCAGGTCGACCTGATCGAGCGGAAGCCGCCGCTTTCGAATCCGGTTTTGCAGGCACTGCCGCCGCAGCCGCTTCCCTCGCCACCACCACCGGTGATCGAGCCCCTCAACCTGCCTCCGCTGCCCCCTCTGCCGGCGAATCCTGGCGCAGCGATGAACCCGGACGGAACGCCGATGTTACCCCGGCTACCGGGGATTGCCACCTTCGAAGTGAGCGACGCCAAGGTCAGCGCACCCGCGGTCGGCGGGCAGGGGGCCGACCAGAAAGAAGCCCGCAGCTACGTGCCATCGGGCTCGTTCTTCCGGGCGGTATTGCTCGGTGGTCTCGACGCACCCACCGGAGGGCAGGCGCAAAGCAACCCGCACCCGGTCCTGATGCGCGTTCAGGACAACGCTTTCCTGCCGAACCGCTACCGCTTCAAGATCAGGGAATGCTTTGCGCTGGGCGCCAGCTATGGCGACATCAGCGCCGAGCGCGCCTACATCCGACTCGAATCCTTGTCCTGTGTGCGCCGTGACGGCAAGGCGATTGATGTCCCGGTCAAGGGCTATGTCGTCGGTGAAGACGGCAAGGCCGGCATGCGTGGCCGTCTGATCAGCAAGCAGGGGCAGGTACTCGCCAATGCCTTGCTCGCCGGCATTGGCGCGGGAATCGGCCAGGCTTTCCAGCAGAGCGCGATAACGGTCTCGACGAGCCCGCTGGGGTCGATCGGGTCCGTCGATCCTGGGAAACAGGTCCAGGCCGGTCTCGGAACCGGGGTCGGCAAGGCGCTCGATCGCCTCTCGCAGTACTACATCACGCTGGCCGAGAAGATGTTCCCGATCATCGAGATCGACGCCGGTCGCACCGTCGAGGTGGTGTTTACCAAAGGCTTTTCTCTCGCCGGCGGGTCCGCTGGCGGCGGCGACGCCGACAGTTACACCGACATCTGGCGGCGCGGCCGCGAAGTCCAGAAGAAACCCCTCGAACCTTTCAAGGAGTGATCCATGTCGTTCAAACCTCTACTGCTCTTGCTCTCCCTGACCCTTTCCCTGGCGCACGCCGCCGAAGACGTCGAGGCCATGACCGCGCGCCTCAAGCAGATGTATCCGGCGACCCGTATCGAGCGTGTCGACCCCTCGGAGATTCCCGCTCTCCATGAAGTCGTGATGGGGCAGAACGTGGCCTATACCGACGCCTCCGGGCGCTACTTCGTCTTCGGACATCTCTTTGACATGCAGGCGCAGCGGGATCTGACGGCCGAGCGCCTGGAGAAACAGCAACGCGTGGCGTTTTCCGGGCTGCCGTTCGCCGATGCCATCAAGACGGTTCATGGCAACGGTGAGCGCGTGCTGGCCGTGTTCTCCGATCCGGACTGCCCGTACTGCCAGCGGCTCGAAGGCGAACTCGAGAAACTAGACAACCTCACCCTGTACACCTTTGCCTATCCGCTGGAGGGGCTGCACCCGGAAGCGAAGGACAAGGCAGTGTCGGTCTGGTGCGCGCCCGATCGTGCGCGTGCCTGGGCCGAGCTGATGAAGAGCGGCAAGGTGCCGGACAAGCGGACCTGCGACCACCCGGTCGATCGCAACATCGTACTCGCCCAGCGGCTGGGCATCCAGGGCACGCCCACGCTGCTGTCCGCCGACGGGCGCGTTCTGCCGGGGGCCGCGAGCAGCGAGCGGATCGAGCAATGGCTGGCGGAGAGCCGGCCATGAGCCGGGCAGGGGCCTTCGGTCCGCTCATGCTCGTGCTCTCTCTCCCGGCATTGCTCGCAGGATGCGCTGGCACGATGTCCGGGCTCGACGGACAAGGGAAATTCTCGTGCAAGGCGCCGGACGGAATCGCGTGTGCTTCACTCGCCGGGGTCTACGCCAACGCGCTGCAGAACAATCTGCCGGGCCAAGAGCGGCCGGCAGAAACGGCTACGACGCCGAAGGTCGCGAGCCCTGGCCATACGCCCCCGTCGGCCATCACGCGTCCGGTGCCCAGCTCGGGCGAGGCGATCCGCAGCGCTCAGACAGTGCGACGGATATGGCTGGCGCCCTGGGAGGACGACGAGGAAGTGCTGCACGACCAGTCGTATGTCTACTTCGTCGTCGATCCCGGCCGCTGGCAGCTTGCACACACTCGACGCAACGCCAGTGAGGCGTATCGGCCTGTGATGCCGCCAACGGCCTTCACTCCCGCGGCCACGAATCCAGACGAGCGTCCCGTTCTCCGGATGGAGCGCGAGGCTTCAGGGTCTGCAAGTCCGCCATCACTTCCCCCGTCTGCGCGTAGGCTACCTCAGCCGCGAAGCGCCTCGGAGGGTAACGAATGAGCCTGTCCGATACCCTGCGCGAGGCCTTCCTGCCGGAGCGATCGGCGCACGCGGATCGTCTGCCACGGCGGCTGTTGCGCGAGATTTCTCGCATGCCGCGACTCACCGGCATCCTGCCCTATGTCGCCTGGCAGGAGGAAACGCGACTCTTCGCTCTGGATCAGGGGGCCTTCGGAGAACGCGAATCGCAGGCCATCGGTTTTTGCATCGAGGCCTTGCCGCAAACAGGCGCCAACGACGAAATGGAAAAGGTACTGGCCAGTCTCTTCGTCTCCTGCCCGCCGGGAACCGGCATCCAGGTCACCTTGTACGGGAGCCCGAACATTCTCCCGGTCCTGCAGGCGCAGGCGAATCTTCTGCCACGCTCAGCTGCGGATCTCCGGTCGGTTGCCGACGGCGGCACTGACCAGAAGGGTGGTTGGGAAGATCGCCGCCACAACAACATCTTTCGCCTATTAGCGCGCCGGCGCATCGATCACTACCTGCACGGCACCGGCCAGTCAATTTTTACGCATCAGACCTATCTGCTGCGCGATTTTCGGGCCGTGATCTCGATCACCCTGCCGCTCGACCCCGAGGTGCCGGCCGACGTCGACGAGGCGCTGCGTGTTCGGGAAAGTGTCCACGCCACGCTCAAGTCAGCGCACCTGCCAGGCCATGACTGGGGACCCGAGCAGCTATTGCACTTTGTCGCGCCCTTCTTCGATCACGCGTCGCTGTTCACCGGTCGCGGCCTGCGCCCGATCGAATGGAACGAGGCGCAGCCGCTCCGGGACCAGGTCTCGCATCACGAGATCGCCTCCCGGCTTGGCGATAGCGACATCCGCTTCCGACAGGCCGGGGGCGACGAATCGGTGCTGCAGCTCTTCTCGGTTCGCCAGTACCCGCGCTACTTTCGCCTCGCCGGCATGAACACCCTGATCGGCGACCCCTACCAGCTCGCCCTGTCGATGCCGTGTCCTTTCCTGATCACCATGGGAGCGGTCGCGCTCGACTACGAGGCAGCCCGGAGCAAGGCGCAGATCAAGGCGACGCGCGCGACGCAGAGCGCCGGCTCGTACATGGCCCACTTCCAGCCCGATCTGCAGGAACGCAAGCGCGACTGGGACATGGTGCTCAAGACCTTCGACAGCGGTCGCACCGTGGTCGGGATGTATCACCAGATCTGCCTGTTGGCCAAAGCCACGGAAGCCGCTCGCTGCGAACACGCCGTGCGTGCGGTCTGGCGCGCCCGCGGTTTCGATCTGACCAAGGATTTCTACCTGCAGCACCAGGCGCTGGCGGCGTCCTTGCCGATGACGCTGACGCCCGCCCTGCAGGCGGACGTGCGTCAGTTCGGGCGGATCAGCACCAAGACCGCCGACAACGCAGTGATGATGTCGCCGCTGATCGCCGAGTGGAAAGGCACGCCGACGCCGGTCATGACCCTCTTCGGCCGGCGCGGCCAGGTGCTCGGATTCGATCTCTTCGACAACACCGGCGGCAACTTCAATTTCGCGGTCGCGGCGCTGTCGGGTTCCGGCAAGTCGGTCTTCGTGAACGAAATGACCTATCGCTACCTGGGTGCCGGCGCCAAGGTCTGGATCATTGACGTCGGGCGATCGTACAAGAACCTCTGTGACTTGCTCGACGGCGAGTTCATCGAGTTTTCCGATGAGCGGCGCAACACCCTGTGCCTCAACCCGTTCTCGATGATCATCGATATCAACGCCGACATGGAAATGATCCTGCCGCTGCTGGCCCAGATGGCGAGCCCCCGCGAACCCCTGGACAACTACAGCTACACCGCGCTCGGCTCGGCGATCAAGCGCGTCTGGGATGCCAAGGGCCGAACCGCGACGATTACCGACATCTACACCCTCCTGCAGACCGGCCGGCTGTCGAGCGAAGGCGAGTACGAGCGCGACCTGAGTCGCCTGGCGACGGCGCTGGAGCCCTATACCCGGCACGGGGTCTACGCGAGCTACTTCGAGGGGGACGCCAATATTGCCTTCGACCGGGATCTGGTGGTCCTCGAACTCGAAGAGCTGAAGGCCAAGAAGGACCTGCAGTCGGTGGTGATGCAACTCATCATGTACCGCATCACCCAGGAGATGTACCGCGACCGCTCCCGGCGCAAGCTGGTGATCATCGACGAAAGCTGGGATCTGATGGGCAGCGGCGCCAGCGGTAGTTTCATCGAAGCCGGCTATCGCCGCGCCCGCAAGTACGGCGGCGCCTTCGGCACCATCACCCAGTCCGTGGACGACTACTACAAGAACGAGGCGACCCGGGCGGCGATCAACAATGCCGACTGGCTCTTCCTGCTGCGCCAGAAACCAGAAAACATCGAGCGCCTGGGAACGGAGGGGAAACTCGTGCTCGACGAATGGCTGAAGCGCCAACTCGCCTCGGTGAGTACCGAGCACGGCCACTTTTCTGAAATCTACATCCATTCGCCGGTCGGCTCTGGTCTCGGGCGACTCCTGCTCGATCCCTTCTCGATGCTCGTCTATTCCACCCGCGCCGAGGATTTCCAGGCCATCAAGCGCCTGCGCGAGCAAGGGCTGTCGGTATCGGAAGCGGTCGAGCGACTGGTCATTGAACGTGCGTCACAGTAAGGCGGAGCGGTCATGAGTCCTTTCAGAACAGCGTTGCTTACCGGTGCCCTGACGCTGGTGCTCGGCGCAGGCCTCGTGGCGTCCTGGTTGCACTTTCGGCCTTTGGAGATTCCGCGATTTGCGCGCGTCAACATCGGGGCGCTCGTTGCTCAGCAGCAGCAATCGCTGGTCGAACGGGTCAAGCCGGGCATGGAGGCTACGGAACAGGCCAGGCTTTTCGAGGACGCCAAAGCCTTCGGGCTGCGGCTCGACGCTGCGCTCGACCAGGTCGCGCAGGAATGCCAATGCGCGCTGATCAATTCAGCGGCCTTGCTCAAGGCTTCGCCAGTCGCGGCGATTCCGGACTGGTCCGCACGGGTGGCGGAAATCGTTGGCACGGCACCCGCAAGCCCGTCGGCGCAGTGATCGATGCGATCCCTGGTCCTTGCCGTGTGCTGCTTCTGCTTCGGAAGCGCGTCAGCGAACAGCGGACTGGAGTACCCGTCGATGTGGATCTGTGACGAGGATCGGTTCAACTGGTATTGCGACATCCCGCCGGATGCAGAGCCGGCCAACAGCGCTCCCGAACACCCCGAAGCGAAGGTGCTCAGCGAGGAAGACGAAGCCGTCGCGGCCCTCAAAGCCTTGCGAGAAGACGCCGAGCGGAAGAGGGCGCTGGCCATCATCAAGCCGACTCCGGAGAACTTGAAGCGCTACATCGTTGCGCAGGAAGCGCTGATGGACCGGGCGTCCGTCTTCTCGGACGTCTGGCGGCGCGTCATCTGGGCCAATCCCGAACTCAACTACCAGTTGCGCAACCCGTCCAACAACGCCGCCATCCAGGTGCGCGATACGCAGCGCTCACGCAAGGCAAGCGAGACGCTGGCCGGGCTCGCCGGCGATTGGGGAATTTTCTTCTTTTTCCGCTCGGATTGCCCGTACTGCCATCGCTTGGCGCCGACCCTGAAGTGGCTCTCCGAGCAGTACGGCATCGCCGTGTTTCCGATCTCGCTCGATGGCGGCGGACTACCCGAGTTTCCACAGCCCTCGCGGGACAACGGAATGGCCGCTGCGCTGGGCGTCAGCGTCGTGCCTCTGGTGGTGCTCGGCAACGTCAAGGATCGCCGGCTGCTTCCGATCGGCTCGGGTGTGCTCTCGGCGCAGGAGATCGTCGCGCGCATCTACATCCTGACCCAAACGCGCCCCGGCGAACTCTATTGAGGGTGACCGTGAATACTCCAGGCTTTCGGCGAACGCTCGCTGCCACGCTCGTCTCTGCAGCACTGAGCAGTCAGGCAAGCGCCAACGTCTCGCAATCGATGCAGGACTGGTTCAACGACATCGGGGCCTACGGCAACGTGACCGGCGCCAACGCCTATCGCGGCCAGACGATGAATTTCTATACCGGCGGCAGTCTGTACATGCGCACACCGGTGCGCAACTACCCGCTGGCGAGCATCACGCCACCGTCGTTTCGGGCGGGCTGCGGCGGTATCGATCTATATGCCGGATCGTTCTCTTTCATCAACAAGGACCAGTTCGTCGCGCTGCTGCGAAACATCGGTAACAACGCCATCGGCGCCGCGTTCAACATGGCGCTCTGTTCGATGTCCCCCGATCTCTGCGACCTGCTGAAATACCTGCAGGACCAGGTGTCGAAGATGAACAACCTCAACATCAATTCCTGCCAGGCCGCCGAAGGGATCGTCACCGCCGCCGGGAGCATGCTGACCGATCGCACCCAGGAGAAGGAAGGCAAGACCGCCGGGGCGAGCCTGAACCTGTTCGGCGATGTCTTCGAGTCCTGGGACGAGTGGAAGAAGAGCCGGGTCACGGCCAGGAACATCCGCACGGCAGCCCGAAACGCGTCAGCGGGCTCTCGCGAGCTCTTCGAGCCGGGTAACGTCGTCTGGCGCTCGCTGTCGCGCGTCTCGGGCGTCACCGATGAGACCAAGGAACTGCTGATGAGTCTGACCGGAACGATCATCGTCACGCCGCCCGGCGAGAACGGTGACGAGAAAGCCCGGTGGACCTACCTGCCCGGCGGCAAGCTCACCTTCCGGCAGTTCGTCGGGGATGGCGGATCAACGACGGTGACCCTGCCGGGCCTCAAATGCGGTGTCGATGCTGCGGAGTGCATGAGCCCCACCTTCTCGGAGACCGCCTTCACCGTGACGCCGTTCTCCAGGCAAGTCAGGATCCGGATTGCCGCGATGCGCGACAAGATCGTCAACCGCGATGCCTCCGGCCAGTCGAACCTGGATACCGCCCTGATCGGCACCTCTTCGCTGCCGGTCTGGAAGATGCTCGCGGTCTCGAGCAGTATTCCCGGTGGTGACCGGATCACCGAGGACTATGCGCAGCTCATCGCCGTCGATGTGGCCTACGCCTACTTCACGAACCTTTCGAAGACGCTGCGCAACGCGCTGCAGAACGAAACCGGCAAGAGCGGCCCCGACGCCGTCGCGGCGGCCGAGAAGATCCTGGCCCGGCTCAGCGAGATCGAACAGGAGGCGCGCGACATGCTGCGGGCCGAATACCAGAAAGGCATGCAGGTCGTCGAACTGAGCCGCTCGCTGCAACTGCTGCATCAAAGCCTGAACGCCGGGATGCCGACCAACATCTTCCAGTCGATGATGGTCTTCAACCGCTAGTCACGACGGGTACAAGCGGTAGGGGAAAGCGAAATGTACGAGGTCTATGCCTACTGGAACGTCGCCGAGTTGGAGGCGATGTTCAATGCCGTCGCGGCGATCATGGGTAGCGGCGACTACCTCGGCCTGCTGCGCACCATGGCGATTGTCGGCGTGATCGTCGTCGTCATCGCCACCCTGAGCGGACGCGAACGACTCGACGGGATGTGGAAATGGCTCTTCTTCCTGGCCATCTTCCAGGCGCTTCTTCTGGTGCCGAAGGTGACAGTCACCATCGTCGATCGCACCGGCAACGAGCCGCCGCGTGCGGTGGCCAACGTGCCGATCGGGCTGGGTGCCTTTGCGCACGCGATGAGCAAGGTCGGCGACTGGCTGA
>Ga0209571_1000366_pt1 | contig 56706 bp, 55 predicted proteins | sample EBPBio102011_DNA_FD_185866 | JGI IMG/M metagenome (GOLD analysis project Ga0209571, IMG submission 185866) | Wastewater treatment Type I Accumulibacter community from EBPR Bioreactor in Madison, WI, USA - Reactor 1_1/10/2011_ DNA (SPAdes)... | ecosystem: Engineered > Bioreactor > EBPR >... | reverse complement strand
GTAGTCGAGCGCGAGGTTGAGGCCGTCGCTGGCGCGGACGAGCGCCTGGATCTCGGGATCGCCCTCGGTGCGCGCGATGACCGGGTCAAGTTGGGCGAACACGATCTCGGGCACGTCGAAGCCGAGCGCGCGCGCCAGGTTGCCGACGATCCATTCGGCGACGAGCGCGCGCGGCCCCTGGCCGGCGCCGCGGAACTTGAGCACGTACAGGCCGTCGTCGTCGGCCTCGACCACGGCCGGCATCGAGCCGCCCTCGCGCAGCGGCGTGACATAGCGGGTGACCTGGACGGTGCGCGGCGTCATGGCGCGAAGGATACCCGTGCGCGCGGTGCCGCTGCTCAAGCCGAGGCTCAGGGCGCCTCGTGCCGCCCCTGCGCCTTCGCCCGCGCGATCACGCGGCGGACCAGTGCGCGGTCGACGTGGCGGGAGATGGGGGTCGCGCCGAGCGCGATCGCGTGTTCGCGCAGGTCGGCGGTCACGTCGTAGTGCGCGCCGCTGGTCTTGTCCTGGAACGCGCGGCGCGGGATCCCGAGCCGCGCGGCGAACGCGTGCAGTTCGTCCAGCGTGTCGGCCATCAGGTGGGCCCAGCGCTGGCCGCGCCAGAGGGTCACCGCATCGTCGACGTAGACGGCCATGCCGGCAGCATAGCAATGGCGGCGCTGGCGTCGGTGGCGATGCCGGGGAAACCGAGCATCCCGCGCGCGGGCTTGAGCGCCGGCCCGGGGATCGGGTGCAATGGCGGGGCATCCCCACTGGAGCCATCCCATGGAATACCGCTACCTCGGCGCCTCCGGCTTCCGCGTGCCCGTGCTGAGTTTCGGCACCGGCACGTTCGGCGGCCAGGGCGACTTCTTCAAGGCCTGGGGCAACACCGACGTCACCGGCGCACGACGCCTGCTCGACGTCTGCCTCGATGCCGGCGTCAACATGTTCGACAGCGCCGACATCTACTCGAAAGGCGCGGCCGAGAGCATCCTCGGCGAGGCGATCAAGGGCCGTCCGCGCGATGCGCTGATCCTCTCCACCAAGGCGACCTTCCGCTTCGGGGATGGCGAGAACCAGGTCGGCTCCTCACGCTTCCACCTGATCAACAGCCTCGACGCGGCGCTCAAGCGGCTGGGCACCGACTACATCGACCTGTTCCAGCTACACGGCTTCGATGCGCGCACGCCGGCCGAGGAGGTGCTGTCCACGCTCGACACCTTCGTCCGCGCCGGCAAGATCCGCTACATCGGCGTGTCGAATTTCTCCGGCTGGCACCTGATGAAGTCGCTCGCGGTCGCCGACCGCCACGGCTGGACGCGCTACGTCGCGCACCAGGCCTACTACTCGCTGGTGGGGCGCGACTACGAATGGGAGCTGATGCCGCTGGCGCAGGACCAGGGCGTCGGCGCGGTGGTGTGGAGCCCGCTCGGCTGGGGACGCCTCACCGGCAAGCTGCGCCGCGGCGTGGCGCTGCCCGAGGTCAGCCGGCTGCATGGCGACCCCGGGCCACCGGTGCCCGACGAATACCTGTACACCGTGGTCGATGCGCTGGACGCCGTCGCCGCCGACACCGGCAAGACGGTGCCGCAGATCGCGCTGAACTGGCTGCTGCAGCGGCCCACGGTCTCAAGCGTGATCATCGGTGCGCGCAACGAGGAACAACTGAAGCAGAACCTCGGCGCGGTGGGCTGGAACCTCACGCCGGAACAGGTGGCGACACTCGATGCCGCCAGCGCCGTGACCAAGCCGTATCCGTACTGGCACCAGGCGCCGTTCGCGTACCGCAATCCGCTGCCGGTCTGAGCGTCGACGGCGCGTCGTCTTCACGCGGCCGTTGGCGCAAACGCAGAAGCCCCGGCTGGGCCGGGGCTTCTGCGCGGCGGATGACGCCACCCGTTGGCCGCGGTCAGCGTGCGGCCAGCGCGCGCTCGCGGAACTCCGTGCGCACCCAGTCGTCGATCATGCGCTTCTCGAAGCGCAGGTTGTCGCTGGGGCCGGTCAGCGTGTTGCCCATCAGGTAGCCCATGTCGCGCAGCTCGCGCGTGCCGTCGGCCAGCAGCTGGCCGTCCGCGCCGTACAGGCGGAACTCCAGCGTCATCGACGGTGGATAGATGTCGCGCATGATCCGCACGTCCTGCATCTGCGGGCCGTGCCAGGGCTCGTAGCGGCCGGCGCGGCCGATGTCGGTGATGGTCACGTCCAGGCGATCGCCCTCGGGCAGGCGCTTGCTGGCGGAGTCACGCAGGTGCTCGGCCAGCTGGAACACCCAGTTGCCCTGGGCGGCCTGCCAGCGGTTGCCGCTGAACTTGAGGTCGGTGAAGCCGGCCGGATCGGCCCACTGCACGGCGACCGGTCCGTCGGCGGGCAGGCTGCGCGGCGCATCGGGATCGGTGACGTTGCGCACCTTGGCGGACACCGCGGAGGTGGCGAGGAGGGCGGCGGCAAGCAGCAGGCAGGCAGTGCGCTTCATGGCGGCGTGGCTCCGGGTTGGTACGGGCACGAGTGTGCGCCCGCCAGGCTTAACCGTCGAGAACGTCGGCCGCCGGCAGTATCGCCGGCAGGATCGCCGGTGGGCCCGGACCGACGGACGGACGCCTGCGCCTGGCCGCGCGCGTGAACAGGCGCGCAGGGACCTTCGCGCGGACTGGCGAGGCGGTGCCGGCCGCCCGTGTCAGTCCAGCAGCGGTTCGAGCGCGGGCCAGACGTGGTCGAGCAGCTTCGGCTGCGCCGCGACCGTGGGATGCAGGTTGTCGTCCTGGAAGGCGCTGCGGTCGAGCGCGATGGGTTCGAGCAGGAACGGCACCAATCCGGTGTTGAACAGCCTGGACAGGTCGCGATAGTTGCGCTCGAAGCCGGCGGTGTACTCGGGGCCGAGGTTGGGCGGCATGCGCATGCCGACCAGCAGCACCTTCGCGCCGACGTGCTGCGAGGCGCCGATCATGCGCGCGAGGTTGCGGCGTGCCTCGGCGAGCGGCAGGCCGCGCAGGCCGTCGTTGGCGCCCAGCGCGATCACCACCACGTCCGGATGGTGGCGCAGCACCTCGCCGACGATGCGTGACGAGCCGCCTGCCGAGGTTTCGCCGCTGATGCTGGCATTGATCACACGCCAGCCGGGCTTCTCCTTCGCTAGTCGCTGGCCGAGCAGCGCCACCCAGCCCTGCGCGGCAGCCATGTTGTAGCCGGCCGACAGCGAGTCACCCATCACCAGGATCGTGCGCTCGGCGGGCGCCGCGGCGGGCGCGGGCTGCGCGTGGGCCTGCCCGACCAGCAGCGCCAGCAGCAGCAAGGGACTTGTGGCCCATTGCATCGCGCTGCGCATGCCCGCATAACCTGTACTCATGTCCGATTTCCGCGTCGTGGTGGCGCTCCGGAGCCGGACGCCTCCCCCACACCTTAGCGAATCCGCAATGAACATGGCCGATGCCGTCGCGACACCGACCACCCCTGTGCCTTCCCACACCAGCGCCCCTCGTCCGCCAGCCCTGCGCGCCGACGCCCTGGGCAAGCGCGTGGCGCTGCCGTCCGGCGAACTGGTGATCCTGCAGGACGTGGGGTTCGCGATCGCGCCCGGCGACGTGGTCGCGATCGTCGGCGCCTCCGGCTCGGGCAAGAGCACCCTGCTGTCGCTGCTGGCCGGGCTGGACACGCCCAGCGACGGCGGCGTGGAGATCGATGGCGACGTCATCTCCACGCTCGACGAGGATGGCCGCGCGAAAGTGCGTGGCGACAAGGTCGGCTTCGTGTTCCAGAACTTCCAGCTGCTGCCCTCGCTCACCGCGCTGGAGAACGTGATGCTGCCGCTGGAGCTGCGCGGCGACGCGGATGCGGAATCGCCGGCGCGCGCGATGTTGCAGAAGGTCGGCCTCGGCGAACGCCTGCACCATTATCCGAAGCAGCTGTCGGGCGGCGAGCAGCAGCGCGTGGCACTGGCGCGTGCCTTCGTCACGACGCCGTCCCTGCTGTTTGCCGATGAACCCACCGGCAACCTCGACACCCACACCGGGCAGGCGATCATCGAGCTGCTGTTCGCGATGAACGCCGATGCCGGCACCACCCTGGTGCTGGTCACCCACGACGACCACCTGGCCGAACGTTGCCGCCATGTCCTGCGCCTGGACAGCGGACGCCTCGTCGCCGACGAGCGGCGGTGAGGCGCGCATGAGGACGCTTTCACTCGCCTGGCGGCAACTGCGCCGCGACCTCGCCGCCGGCGACATCCGCATCCTGCTGGCCGCGCTGGTGCTGGCGGTGGTGGCGGTGTCGTCCGTGGGCTTCGTCACCGACCGCGCGGAACGCGCGCTGGCGATGGAAGCCAATCGCCTGCTCGGAGGCGATGCGCTGGTGCGCGGCGATGCGCCCATTGCCGGCGCGGTCGCCGCCGCCGCCGACGCCCCGGGTCTGCGTCGCACCCAGACCGTCGAACTCGACAGCATGATCCGCGTCGGCGAAGGCGGTGATGCGCAGTTGCGCCTGGGCGACCTGCGTGCGCTGGGCGAAGGCTTCCCGCTGCGCGGCGTGTTCCGCATCGTCGGCGCCGATGGCGTGGAGCGTGACAGCGATGGGATTCCCGCGTCCGGAACCCTGTGGCTCAGTCGCGCCGGCGCCGACACGCTGGGGGCAAGGGTGGGCGACACGGTCGGCATCGGCACGCGCACGTTCCGTCTCGCCGCGCTGGTCGTGCAGGAGCCGGATGCCTCGATCGACTATTTCAACGTCGCGCCCAAGGCCTTCTTCAACCTGTCCGACCTCGATGCCACCGGCCTCGTACAGCCCGGGAGCCGCATCCGCTACCGCCTCGTGGTGGCGGGCGATGCCGCGGCGGTGGAACGCTTCACCGCGATCGCGCGCGACAACCTCGGCCGCGGGCAGCGGATCGAGACGATCACCGACGCGCGCCCGGAAGTGCGCTCGGCGCTGGATCGCGCCGGCCGCTTCCTCGGCCTGGCCGCGCTGGTGTCGGTGATCCTCGCCGCGGTGGCGGTGGCGATGGCCGCGCGCCGCCACAGCGAGCGGCACCTGTCGGGCGTGGCGGTGATGCGCAGCCTCGGCGCGCAGCAGCGCACCCTGGTGGGCATCCATGTCGGCGAATTGCTGCTGCTCGGCCTCATCGCCTGCACCATCGGTGTCGCGATCGCGTTCGCGCTGCAGTGGTCGATCGCCGGCTGGCTGGCGACGGCGCTGAAGGTGGAGATCCCGCCGGCGGGCATTGCGCCGGCCCTGCACGGGTATGCGGTGGGCCTGGTGGTGCTGCTGGCCTTCGGCGCGCCGCCGGTGCTGGCGTTGCGTCGCGTGCCGGCGTTGCGCGTGCTGCGCCGCGACCTCGACGGCGCCGAGCCGTCGGCGTGGATCGTGGCGCTGGCCGGTTTCGGCGGACTGGCGGCGCTGCTGTGGTGGCAGGCGGGCTCGGCGACGCTGGCGCTGGCGATGCTGGTGGGCATCGTCGCCACGCTGCTCGTGCTCGCGCTGATCGCGTGGGGGCTGATCGTCGTGGTGCGGCGGCTGCGCTCGCGGCTGCGCGGATCGCTGCGCTACGGACTGGCCAACGTCAGCCGCCGTGCCGGCACGAGCATCGCGCAGGTCTCCGCGCTCGGCCTCGGCCTGATGGCACTGCTGTTGCTGACCTTCGTGCGCACCGACCTGCTCGACCGCTGGCAGCTGTCGCTGGCGCAGGACGCGCCGAACCGCTTCATCATCAACGTGCAGGACGACCAGGTCGGCGACGTGCGTGACTTCATCACCGCGCGCGGTATCGCCGAACCAGTACTGTTCCCGATGATCCGTGCGCGCCTGGTCGGGCGCAACGGCACGCCGGTGACCGGTGCCGACTACGCCGACCGTACCGGCGATGCCGACCAGGACCGCGAGTCGCAGCGACGCGCCGAACGCGAGTTCAACCTGTCGATGGCCGACGCCCTGCGGGATGACAACAAGGTCACCGCGGGCCGGTTCTGGACCGGCACCCCGGCCACGCCCGAGTTGTCGGTGGAAGAGGGCTTCGCCAAGGGGCTCGGCTGGTCGATCGGTGATCGCATCACCTTCGACATCGCCGGCCAGCGCTTCGAGGCGCCGATCACCAGCCTGCGCAGCGTGGACTGGGAAAGCTTCCGGCCCAACTTCTTCGTGATGGCGTCACCGGGTGCGCTGTCCGGTTATCCGGCCAGCCACATCACCGCGGTGCAGGTGCCGCCGGAGCAGGCGCGCTTCACCGCGGAACTGGTGCAGCGCTTCCCCAACCTGTCGGTGGTCGATGTCGATGCCGTGCTGGCGCAGGTGCGCAGCACCGCCGACCAGGTGTCGACCGTGGTCCAGGTGGTGTTCTGGTTCTCGCTGCTCGCGGGCGTGCTGGTGCTGCTGGCGGCGGTGAGCGCCAGCCAGGACGAGCGCCTGCTCGAAGGCGGCGTGATGCGCGCGCTCGGCGGCAGTCGCCGGCAGTTGCGCATGGCGCAGGTGTCGGAGTTCGCCGTGATCGGCCTGCTGTCGGGACTGGTCGCGGCGATCGCCGCATCGGTGCTGGCCGGCGTGGTCGCGGTCGAGGTGTTCGACCTGCCGTGGCGGCCGAACTGGAGGCTGGCGGTGGCCGGGGGTGGCATCGGCGTGCTGGTGACGCTCGTGGCCGGCCTGTTCGCCACGCGTCGCGTGCTGGACGCGCCGCCGTCGGCAACGTTGCGTGAATTGCAGGGATAAGCCATTCATTCCGTCATCCCCGCGAAGGCGGGGATGACGCGCCAAGGAGTCGCAGCGCCATGCAGGAAACACAGTTCCGCCTCGAAGGCGACTACATCGAGCTCAACCAGCTGCTCAAGCTGGAGGGCGTCGTGGACAGCGGCGGCGCCGGCAAGCAGCTGGTCGCCAGCGGCGCGGTACGCGTGGATGGCGTGGTGGAACTGCGCAAGACATGCAAGATACGCGCGGGACAGGTGGTCGAGCTTGATGGTGTCCGGATCGTGGTGTCGGCGGAGGACTGAGCGCTGACGGCGGGCGCTGGGTTGTCATCCCGAGCATGGCGAGGGATCTTGTGTCCGAAGCCGTGCAAGGCGAGATCCCTCGCCATGCTCGGGATGACAGCGCCTCAAGATTCTTCGCTGGGCTTGGAATGACAACGACGGCGAGGCGAAGTGCCTCGCCGTGCCCTCAACCTTCCCAGCGACGCAGCACGAGGCTGGCGTTGGTGCCGCCGAAGCCGAAGCTGTTGGACAGCACGGTGCGCAGCGTCGCGTCGCGGCTTTCGCGTACCAGCGGCAGGCCTTCCGCCTCCGGGTCGACGGTGTCGACGTTGACCGAGCCGGCGATGAAGCCGTCGCGCAGCATCAGCAGGCTGAAGATCGCCTCGTGCACGCTGGTTGCGCCGAGCGAATGGCCGGTAAGCGACTTGGTGGACGAGAACGGCGGCATCGCGTCGCCGAACACGGTGCGCATCGCGCGCAGTTCGCACATGTCGCCGACCGGGGTCGAGGTGCCGTGGGTATTGATGTAGTCGATGCCGCCATCGAGGCCGTCGATGGCCGTGCGCATGCACGCCACCGCGCCGTCGCCGGAAGGCGCCACCATGTCCACGCCGTCGGAGCTGGCGCCGAAGCCGACCAGTTCGCCGAGGATCGTGGCACCTCGTGCCTGCGCGTGCTCCAGGCTTTCCAGCACCAGCGCGCCGCCGCCACCGGCGATGACGAAGCCGTCGCGATCCGCGTCGTAGGGGCGCGAGGCGCGTGCCGGCGTGTCGTTGTACCTGGTCGAGAGCGCGCCCATGCCGTCGAACAGCATCGCCATGCCCCAGTGCGCTTCCTCGCCGCCGCCGGCGAACACCACGTCCTGCAACCCGGCCTGGATCTGCTGCGCGGCCACGCCGATGCAGTGCGCCGAGGTGGCGCAGGCCGACGAGATCGAATAGTTGAGGCCCTTGATGCCGAACGCGGTCGCCAGGCAGGCCGACACGGTGGAGTTCATCGTGCGCGTGACCTGGTACGGGCCGACGCGGCGCACGCCCTTCTCGCGCAGCACGTCGGCCGAACCGATCAGGTTCTCCGGTGAACCGCCGCCCGAACCCATGATCAGGCCGGTGCGCGGGTTGGAGACTTGTGTGTCGTCGAGGCCGGACTGGGCGATGGCGTCCTTCAGCGCGAGATACGCGAACGCCGCGGCATCGCCCATGAAGCGCAGCAGCTTGCGGTCGATCAGGGTTTCCAGATCGACCTGCGGCCGCCCGGACACCTGGCTGCGCAGGCCCTTCTCGGCGTGCGATTCGTCGCGGGTGATGCCGGAGGTGCCGCTGCGCAGGTGGGATGCGACCGTGTCGAGGTCGTTGCCGATGCACGAGACGATGCCCATGCCGGTGACGACCACGCGGCGGCCGCCGGAATTCAGGCTCATGCCGCGTCGCCCTTCTTGTCTTCTTCGCGCTGGAACAGGCCCACGCGCAGGTCGCTGGCCGCGTAGATTTCCTTGCCGTCGCAATACATGCGCGCATCGCCGATGGCGAGGATCAGCTTGCGCTTGATCACGCGCTTGATGTCGATCTCGTAGCGCACCAGCTTCGCGTCCGGGCCGACTTCGCCGGTGAACTTCACTTCGCCGCCGCCGAGCGCGCGGCCGCGGCCCGGCAACTGCTGCCAGGTGAGGAAGAAGCCGATCAGCTGCCACATCGCGTCCAGCCCGAGGCAGCCCGGCATCACCGGGTCGCCGCGGAAGTGGCATTCGAAGAACCAGAGGTCCGGGCGGATGTCGAGTTCGGCCTCGACGCGGCCCAGCCCGTGTGCGCCGCCGTCGTCGTCGATGTGGGTGATGCGGTCGAACATCAGCATCGGTGGCAGCGGCAACCGGCCGCTGCCCGGGGCGAAGAGGGTGCCCTCTCCGGACGCAATCAATTGTTCGTAGCTGAAAGAGTCCTTCATCGAGTCGACGTCATCACGCGGGGGGATGGCCGCCGATTATCGCGGAAGTGGCCGGCGGGACCCGTACGCAAGGGTACGTTTTCGTCGATGAATGCGCCGTCGCGAAACGCCGGGCGCGGACGCGGCGCAATCGTGGAGGTCGACAGCGGTTTGTTGGTGCGCGAAGGCCCCGGGCACCCGCGGGAGGGCGGGCGCCCGGGGCGCGCGGACGACGGCCTCAGGACTTGCGGTTGGCGAGGAAGTACGCGGCGAGGTTGCCCAGGCCGGTCGCGCCGAGCAGGATCGCGAACAGGCCGGGAGAGGCATCCTGCCAGTTGAAGGCTTCGAGCAGGCCGAAGCCGACCGCCAGCGCGACCAGGATCACGCCCCAGCGCAGCGATGCCTGCCGGCGATGGCGTTCCTCGCCTTCGAGGATCGCGCGCAGCATCTCTTCCGATCCGTTGGACTGGACGAGTTGCTTGCGGGCGCGGGCATCGACCACGGCCTTGATGGCGAGGTAGATGCAGATGAACAGGGTGATGGGGATCAGGCCTTCGATCAGCATGGCAGTGGTTCCGGTCAGGTGAAGCGGGGCGGGGACATCGGGTTCGGCAACTGGGATACGGCGGGTGCGGACCCGGTTGCAGCGTGTCGCCCTGGCGGCAGGGGAGGGACGACTTCCCGGCCTTGCAACCGCCGCGCCCCGGGGCGTATCCCTGTCCCGGATGCCGACGCCCGCCGACCGTTCCGACGACGCCCAGCTGCGCGCCGACCGCGCGCTGGCGGACGCCGTGCTGGCCGGCGCGCCCGGCGCGTTCGAGCAACTGGTGCGCGACTACCAGGGCCTGTGCTGGCATGTCATCGACCGCATGGTGCGCCACCCCGAGGACACCCGCGAGCTGTGTCAGGAGACCTTCCTGCGCGTGCACCGGTCGTTGCACCAGTACCGCGGCGAGAGCGCGCTCAAGTCGTGGATCGCCCAGGTGGCCTACTCGATCGCCAAGCGCCACCTCGAGCGCAAGCGCATCCCGATCGCCGAGGCCGCGGACGACGAGGGTGCGTCCCTGGTCGAGCGGGTCGCGGACGGGACCGACCTCGAAGCCGAAGCCTCGGGCGGGGAGGCGGTGGCGCAGCTGCACGCCGTGATCGACCGGTTGCCGCCGATGCAGCGGACGCTGCTCACGCTGTATCACCTGGAGGACATGCCCATCGGCGAGATTTCACGGGTCACCGGGCTCGCCGAGGGTACGATCAAGAGCCACCTGTTCCGCAGCCGCAAGCGCCTGCGCGAGCTGCTGGAACCGAGCCTGGGAGTCGCCGCCGCATGAACACCACGCACCGATACGATGCCGACCCGCCGCCGGTCGACGAGCGCGATTGGCTCGCGCAGGAGCGCGCGCTGGCGCAGGGGGGCGATCCGCGGGATGCGCTGCTGGCACGGGCGCTGCGCACGCCGCCGGCCGCGTCGCCACCGCCCGGATTCGCCGCGGACATGGCGCGGCTGGTCACGCCCGCCGTCGTCCCGCGCGACGAGGGACGCCTGGAGCGCCTGCTGCTGAACACGCTGTTCGTGGTGATGGCAGCGGGGGCGCTCGTGGTCACGCTGCTGTATGGCAGCCACTGGCTGGCGGCGCTGGACGGCCTGCTGGGCCAGCGCGCCATGCAGTGGGCGTTGGCGGGTGCAGCCTGCGTGGCGCTGTCGTGGGCGTTGAATGGCGCGCGCCGCCTGTGGGCGACGCCGCCGATGGCGGCGGCCTGAGGCCGCTCAGCCGACCGCCTGCACGTCGGCGTTGAAGCGGCGTGCGTGCGCGCGCTCGCCGCTGATGCGCAGCACCTCGCCGCTGTCGAGGTCGGGCGCGCCGTACACCGCGTAGGCGATGTCGCCGCCGTTCACGCCGAGGGCATGCAGGCGATAGCGGGCGATGCCGTTGCCGGTGCGCGGCGGGTAGTGCACCGGCGGCTCGTGTCCGTCCAGGTCGAGTTCGCTGTTGTCGATCGTGCCGCCGACGAAAAGTGCACGGATGGGCATCGCGGGCTCCTGCGGGAATGGGGGAGGGCGGCGATGCGCGCCTGCGCGGCACCGCCACGCTCCAATAGACCGGCGACCCGCGCCGGGGTTCCGCAAGGGCGCCCGTGATTCACGCTGGCACTAGAATCCACGCGGTCCGCCCACCGATACCGCCATGCACGATCCCGCGTCCGACGCGCTGCTGCTCCCATTCATCTCCGGCCAGGTCGCCTGGCCCGCGGCGCCCGCGCTGTTCCTGCGCGCCCGCGAGGGCATGGCCCTGCGCGCGCACGCGCCGCGCACGCTGGCGTGCGAGCAGGGATTCCGGCCGGCGTTCGATGCGCTGCGGCGTGCGGGCTTCAGCGCCCACGCGCCGGGCGAGGCCGGCGCCGGCGACCCCCACCCGCTGGTGCTGTTGCTGCCGCCGCGCCAGCGCGACGAGGCGCGCGCGCTGTTCGCCGACGCGTTCCGGCGGGTGGCGCCCGGCGGGACCGTGGTCGCGGCGATGGCCAACGACGCCGGCGCGAAGTCGGGCCAGGCGGACTTTGAAGCGCTGTTCGGCACCGCCGCGGTCGCCAGCAAGCACAAGTGCCGGGTGTTCCGCGCCGTGCGCGGCGAGCGCGCCGACGCGTCGCTGGCGCAACGCTGGGCCGAGCTCGACGCACCGCGACCCATCCTCGACGGACGTTTCACCAGTCGCCCCGGCGTGTTCGCCTGGGATCGCATCGACGCCGCGTCCGCGCTGCTCGCAGCACACCTGCCCGAGACGCTGTCCGGCCACGCCGCGGACCTCGGCGCCGGCTGGGGCTATCTCTCGCATGAAGTGCTCTCGCGCTGCGCCGGGATCTCCGCGCTGGACGTGGTCGAGGCCGAAGCGCGCGCGCTCGACTGCGCGCGCGCCAACCTGGCGCCGTTCGGCGGCCGCGTGGCGCTCGATTTCCAGTGGCGCGACGTGACGAGTGGCCTGTCGCGGCGCTACGACGTCATCGTCACCAATCCGCCGTTCCACGCGCTGCGTGGCGACACCCGGCCGGACATCGGCCGCGCCTTCATCGCGGCCGCCGCCGACGCGCTGGTACCCGGCGGCGCGCTGTGGCTGGTGGCCAACCGGCAGCTGCCCTACGAGGAGGTGCTGGACGCGCGCTTCGCCAGCGTGCGCATCGTGGCGCAACGCGATGGCTTCAAGGTGGTCGAGGCGGTGAAGGCGCGATGAAGCTGGTCAGGCACATCGCCAACCTCGGCTACGGCAGCCGCAAGCAGGTGCAGTGGCTGTTCCGCGAGGGTCGCGTGACCGACGCCGCCGGCGAGGTGCTGTACGCCGACGACCGGGTGCCGCACGACGCCATCCGCATCGACGGCGAACTGCTCGACCCGCCGCCGGGCCTGCTGCTGATGCTGCACAAGCCGGTGGGCGTCACCTGTTCGACCAAGGACAGCGGCCGCCTGGTGCACGACCTGCTGCCGGCGCGCTTCCGCCTGCGCGATCCGGCGCTGTCGATGGTCGGCCGCCTCGACCGCGACACCAGCGGCCTGCTGCTGCTGACCGACGACGGCCAGCTGCTGCACCGGATCATCTCGCCGAAGGCAAACCTGCCCAAGGTGTACGAGGCCACGCTGGCGCGGCCGCTGCGCGGCGACGAGGGCGTTCGGTTCGCCAGCGGCACGCTGATGCTGGAATCCGAGACGACGCCGCTGAAGCCGGCCACGCTCGACGTCATCGACGAAGTGCATGCGCGGCTGACCCTCGGCGAGGGCCGCTACCACCAGGCGCGGCGCATGTTCGCCGCCGTCGGCAACCACGTCGAGGCATTGCACCGCAGCCGCGTGGGCGGGCTTGCGCTGGGCGACCTGCCGGCGGGCGAATGGCGGATCCTCGACGAGGCTTCGCGCGCCGCGATCTTCGCGTCCGGCTGACGCGCCGGCCTCAGTCGCCGGTTTCGCCGGCGTGCTCGATCATGTCGTGCAGCATGTCGCGGATGTGCGCATCCGCGGCCTCGTACAGCACGTGGCGCTGCTGCTTGTGGCGGCGGACCAGGCGCGCGCCGTGCAGCAGGCGCAGGTGATGGCTGACCAGGGGCTGCGAGGCCCCGGTGCGTTCGGCGATCGCGCCCACGGCGAGCGGGCCGTCGAGGCAGGCCAGCAGCACGCGCAGGCGGGTGGGGTCGCCGAGCAGGCGATAGGTTTCCGCGATCAGCGCGATGCGCGCGTCGTCGGGCGGCGCCGGGGTCATGCCCGCGATGCCGTTTCGCGGCGGTCGCCGGCCGCGCGATCGTCGTGGTCGTGATCGTCGTGATCGACGTGATCGTGATCGTGACCGTGGTCGTGGTCGTGACCATCGTGGCGGGCGTGCCGTCGCGGGGCGCCCAGGTCGCAGGCCGGGTGCGGGGTGGTGCACACCTCGACCGTGGTGTGGCCGATGCCGAACTGCGTGCGCAGCGCGCGCTTGGTCGCCGGCACGGCGATGCCGGCTTCGCCGTGCTCGGCCAGCGCGAGTTCCAGCGTCGCCAGCACCTTGCCCGAGGTGATCGACCACACGTGCACGTGGTGCACGTCGGCCACGCCGGGCACGCGCTCGACCACGTGCGCGCGCAGCACGTCGATGTCGATGCCGGCCGGGGTCGCCTCCATCAGGATGTCCAGCGAGTTGCGCAGCAGGCTCCACGCGCTGCGCAGGATCAGGCCGCAGACCAGCACCGAGAGGATCGGGTCGATCGGCATCCAGCCGGTGAAATGGATCACCAGCGCGGCGATGATCGCGGCGACCGAGCCGAGCAGGTCGCCGAGCACGTGCAGCGTCGCGCCCTTGATGTTGACGTGCGACTGGTCGCCGCGGTGCAGGATGCGGAACACCAGCACGTTGACCAGCAGCCCCACGACGGCGACGGCCAGCATCGGCCCGGCCAGCACTTCGGTCGGCGCGCGCAGGCGCTGCACCGCTTCCCACGCGATCCACGCCACCAGGGCGAACAGGGTGAGGGCGTTGATCAGCCCGGCCAGCACCTCGAAGCGCAGGTAGCCGAAGGTCTTGCGCGCGTTCGAGGCGCGGCGGCCGATGCGGAAGCCCAGCCAGGCCAGGGCCAGCGCCGCGGCGTCGGTGAGCATGTGCCCGGCGTCGGCGATCAGCGCCAGCGAGCCCGAGAGCACACCGCCGACCACTTCGACCACCATGAAGCCGGCGGTCAGCAGCAGGCCGACCAGCACGACCCGTTCGTTGGTGTTGCCCACGCTCGGCGCGTGGCCGTGGGATCCGTGGTCGTGGTCGTGGTCGTGCGGCATGGAGGTGGTCGCGATGGTCTTGAAATATATAAACATATGTTTATGTAAACGGCAATCGCGCGGCTTGGGCCGTGCTCGGGCCAGAATGAATGGATGGATTCCCAGACGGCCTTCCCCGACGCCCCGGTCGTCGGCATCGTCGGCAGCGCCGGCGCCTACGGCCGCTGGCTGCGCGGCTTCTTCGAGCGCCGCATGGGGCTGGCCGTGCTGGGCCATGACCCGGCCGATCCCGCCAGCGTCTCGCCCGACGCCCTGCTCGACCGCGCCGACGTGCTGCTGTTCGCGGCGCCGATCCGCGCCACCGGGGCCCTGATCGACGACTACGTCGCGCGCTCGGCCGGTCGCGAGGCCGGCCGGCTATGGCTCGACGTTACGTCGATCAAGCAGGCACCGGTGGCGGCGATGCTGCGCTCGCGGGCCGAAGTGGTGGGCCTGCACCCGATGACCGCGCCGCCCAAGGCGCCAACCCTGAAGGGACGCGTGGTGGTGGTGTGCGAGGCGCGGCTGTCGCGCTGGCGGCCGTGGCTGGCGCGCCTGCTCGATGCGCTCGAGGGCGAATGCGTCGAGGCCACGCCGGAACGCCACGACCAGGTGATGGCGCTGGTGCAGGCGATGGTGCACGCCTCGCACCTGGCCCAGGCCGGGGTGCTGCGCGAGTACGCCGGCGCGCTCGGCGCACCCGCGGGGCTGATGCCGTTCCGCTCCGCCTCGTTCGAGCTGGACGCCGCGATCGCCGCGCGCATCCTGTCGCTCAACCCGGCGATCTACGAGGACATCCAGTTCGGCAACCCCCACGCGGGCGAGGTGCTCGACCACCTGCTGGCGCAGCTGGGCGAACTGCGCGCGCTGGTGCGCGCCGGCGATGACGACGCGCGCGCGCGCTTCCGCGCCGCGTTCCTGCGCAACCGCGAGGCGTTCGGCGCACCGGCGCTGGCCGATGGCAACTATGCCTACGAGCGCGTCGGCTACCTGCTTGCCGACCTCGCCGGGAAGCGCTACGCCAGCGTGCACCTGCCCGAGGACCGCAGCGGGTCGCTGCGTGCGCTGCTGCACGTGTTCGAGCGCCACGGCGTGAGCCTGGAGTCGATCCATTCCTCGCGCACGCCCGAGGGCGAGGTGCATTTCCGCATCGGCTTCGACCGCGAGGTCGACGCGGCGGCGCTGGACGCGGCGGTGGTCGAGATCGACGCCAGCGGCATCGGCCGGGTGCTCGCGCGCGGTTGAGGGAGACGATGCGGCCGCGTGCCGTCGGCCAACCGCCGTGTTGCAGCGGGGACAAGCCGTCGTTTCGGTGCAAGCCGGGATCCATCGCGTGGTCAAGCGATTCGAAAGGCGGGATCCCGGCTTGCGCCGGGACGGGGGTGTTGCGAAGGCGCGACGGCCCGAATGCCCATCGTTCCGTCGACCCGCATCCGGCGCTTCGCGCCACCTTCTCCCGAGGCGAGAAGGGCTCTTTCCTCCCCTAGCGATCGTTACCGCAGCAGCGCGTTCCAGCCTTCGCGGCCCAGCTGCTCGAGGGTCGCGATGTTGCGGTCCACGATCGCATCCGGATCGGGGAACGCCGCCACCGCGCGCTCCACGCTGTCCTCGCGCAGCAGGTGCAGGGTGGGGAAGGGCGAGCGGTTGGTGCCGTTGGCAAGGTCGTCCGGCGCGCTGCCGGCGAACTGGTAATCGGGATGGAAGCTGGCCAACTGCAGCACGCCGTCGAGCCCGAGCGATTCGACCAGCGCGTCGGCCTGGTCGAGGAAATCGTTGTAGTCCAGGAAGTCGCCCAGCACCTGCGGATGCACCAGCAGGGTGGTGTCGGTCACGTCCGCGGGCGTGTCGCGCAACAACAGCAGCTCCTCGCCCAGTTCGGCCAGCAGCGCCGCGGGCGTGGTGGCGTCGCTGGCCACGATCCGCACCTGGCCCTTGGCGTGCACGGCCTTGGCGAACGGGCACAGGTTCAGTCCGATCACCGCGCGTTCCAGCCAGCGCCGGGTCAGCGCGACCGGATCGGCGTCGGCGGCGGTGTCGTCGGATGGCGCCATGGCTCAGTCGCGGAAATTGTCGAACTGCAGCGGGCGCTCGAACTCGCCCGCGCGCAGCAGCGCGATCGCGGCCTGCAGGTCGTCGCGCTTCTTGCCGTTGACGCGCAGCTTGTCGCCGTTGATCTGGCTGTCGACCTTGAGCTTGGCGTCCTTCATCGCGGCCTGGAGCTTCTTCGCCAGCTCGCGCTCGATGCCCTGCTTGACCGTGATCTTCTGCCGCGCGCCGGCGACGTTGGTCAGCACCTCGCCGAACTCCAGCGAACGCACGTCGATCTTGCGTGCCGCCAGGCGGCTGCGCAGGATGTCGGTCATCTGCTGCAGCTGGAACTCGCTGGGCGCGGACTGGGTGATCACCGCGTCCTCGCGCTCGAACTTCGCCTCCACGCCCTTGAAGTCGAAGCGCGTGGTCAGCTCGCGGTTGGCCTGGTCGAGGGCGTTGGTGAGCTCGTGGTCGTCCACTTCGGACACGATGTCGAACGAGGGCATGGCGGGCCTTGGCGGGAAGCGTGGGGCGGCAGGTTACCGCAGCCGGCGCGCCGCGGCGCCCGCGTCCGCGTCGCGCGCGGGCCGGGGCAGGCACAATGGCGTCCCCGCCCCGACGGACCGTGCCATGTCCCGCACCCCCGCCTACGCCGCCGCCAGCGCGACCGCGCCGCTGGCACCGTTCGTCCTCGACCGCCGCGCGCCCGGCCCGCGCGATGTGCAGATCGAGATCCTGTATTGCGGCGTGTGCCACAGCGACATCCACCAGGTGCGCGACGAGTGGGGCGGCTCGATCTTCCCGATGGTGCCCGGGCACGAGATCGTCGGCCGCGTCTCCGCCGTCGGCGGCGAGGTGACCCGGTACGCGCCCGGCGACGTGGTCGGCGTGGGCTGCTTCGTCGATTCCTGCCGCACCTGCCCGCAGTGCCGCGCCGGCCTGGAGCAGTACTGCGACGAGGGCATGACCGGCACCTACAACGCACGCGAACGCGGCACCGGCATCCCCACCCAGGGCGGTTACTCCACGCGCATCGTGGTCGACCAGGACTACGTGCTGCGCATTCCCGACGGCCTCCCGCTCGACCGCGCCGCGCCGCTGCTGTGCGCCGGCATCACCACCTGGTCGCCGCTGCGCCATTTCGACACCCGGCCCGGCGACCAGGTGGCGGTGGTGGGACTGGGCGGCCTCGGCCACATGGCGGTCAAGCTGGCGGCGGCGATGGGCGCGCAGGTCACCGTGCTCAGCACCACCGAGGCCAAGCGCGACGACGCCCTGGCGCTGGGTGCGCATGCCTTCGCCGCGACCCGTGACGGCAGCGCATTCAAGGCGCTGCGCGGCCGCTTCGACCTGATCCTGGACACGGTGTCGGCGCCGCACGACTACAACGCGTACCTCGGCCTGCTCAAGGTCGACGGCACGATGGTGCTGCTCGGCCTGCCGGACCCCGCGCCGGTGTCGGCCTTCCCGCTGGTGAGCCGCCGGCGCAAGCTCGCCGGTTCGATGATCGGCGGCATCGCCGAGACCCAGGAGATGCTCGATTTCTGCGCCGCGCACGGCATCGCCTCGGACATCGAGCTGATCGACATCGCGCAGGTCAACGACGCCTACGAACGCATGCTGCGCAATGACGTGCGCTACCGCTTCGTGATCGATTGCGCGACCCTGCGCGGCGCGGGTCCCGACGTCGGCGCATGAGTCCGCCGGCCGAATACCGCCCGGGCGCGGCAGTGGCGTGGATGCTGTGCGCGGTGGCGGTGCTGTGCCTGATGGACGCCTGCCTCAAGCAGCTGTCCGGGCACTATCCCGCGCTGCAGGTCGCGGCCCTGCGCGGGCTGGTGGGCCTGCCGCTGGTGCTGGCCTGGGCCGGCGCGACCGTCGGCCTGCGGGCGCTGCTGCGCGTGCACTGGCCGCTGCACCTCGCGCGCGGTGCGCTGGGCATCGCGTTCCTGACGTGTTTCGTGATCGGCCTGCGCGAGCTGCCGCTGTCGACCGCGTACGCGATCACCTTCGTGGGGCCGCTGCTGGTGACCGCACTGGCCGTGCCGCTGCTGCGCGAACGCGTCGGTCCACGGCGCTGGGCCGCGATCGTGGTCGGCCTGGCCGGCGTGCTGGTGGTGCTGCGCCCCGGTGGCGAGGGCGTGGACACCGTCGGCGGGATGTTCGTGCTGCTGGCGACCGCGTGCTACGCGGCATCGGTGATCACCGTGCGCATGCTGGCGCAGCGCGACAGCGCGCAGTCGCTGGTGTTCTGGTTCCTGGCGATGGTCGCCGTCGGCGCCGGCCTGCTGGCCTGGCCGGACTGGGTGCCGGTGCGCGCGCAGGACGCCTGGCTGCTGGCCGGCGTCGCCACCTTCGGCACGCTCGGCCAGATCGCGCTGACCCACGCGTTCCGCCTCGGCGAGGCCTCGCTGGTGGCGCCGCTGGAATACACCGCGCTGCTGTGGGTGGTGGTGCTCGACCTCGCGCTGTGGCAGGTGCTGCCCGACCGCATGACCTGGCTGGGCGCGGCGATCATCGTCGCCAGCGGCCTGTACCTGATCCGCCGCGAGCGCGTGGTCGCCGGCCCGCGCGACGCCGACGCCACGCGCACGCCGTCCGCCTGAGCGCGGCGCCATCGCCCGCGCCCGATGCCGTTGCTGCTCGTTCCCGCCCTGATCCTCCTGCTCGTGGCGCTGGTGCTGCTGCTGTGGCCGCTCGCCCTGTGGCAGCGCTATCGCCTCGGCAAGGCGCGACGACGCGCGCTGCCGTGGGTCGTGGCGCTGAATGCCTGGGCATCCGGGGTGTCGCTGCCGCTGTTCGTGCTCGCTGCCTGGATCGGCGCGCAGTGGATCGCCGGGGCGGCGGCGAATGCCCTGGCGGGCCTGCTCGCCGGTGGCCTGGTGGGCCTCCTCGGCCTGCGCCTCGCCCGCTTCGAGCGCGAAGGCGCGCAGCTGCACGTCACGCCGCACCCGGCGATCGTGCTCGGCCTGACCGTGCTGGTGGCGGCGCGCGTGCTGCTCGCGGCCGGCCAGGCGTGGCATCGCGCCTGGCACGACGCGCCGCTGCCGCTGCCGTGCCCCTGGCTCGCCGATCCCGCCAGCCTGTGGGCGATGGCGGGCCTGCTGCTGGGCTGCCATGCCGTGCAGGCGTGGGGCCTGCGTCGTCGCCTGCGTGCGTTGCGCGCGCGCTGACCGATTCCGGAAACGACAACGGGCCCTCGCGGGCCCGTTGCGTGTTGCATGTTGCGGGTTGCTTCGGCGTGCCGGGGGCGCGGGATCAGAACCGCGCGCCGACCCCGAAACCCACCGTCCACGGACGGAAGCGGATGTCGCGCTCGAAGGTCTCGCCCGCCAGCTTGGCATCGGCCTTGCCGTCGAGATAGCGCGCATCGGCGCGTGCGAACCAGGTCGGGGTGATGTTGATGTCCACGCCGACGGTGCCGATCGCGCCCTTGGGCGAGGTCAGGCCGACGTGGTCGCCACCCGGGTTCACGTCCTCGCCGCTGATGTTGGTGTGGTGGTAGCCCAGGCCCACGAACGGACGGAAGGTGTTGTCGGCGGCGCCGAAGTGGTACTGGCCGCTGAGCGCGATCGGCTGCGAATCGACGGTGCCGATCTTGCCGTCGTCGCCGCGCACGCGGTGGTTGAACTTGTCGGCCGCGCCCCACAGCTCGACGCCGATGTTGTCGGTGACGTGCCAGGTGGCGCTCAGCGTGGGCGCGACGTCGCCGTCGGCGTCGATGCGCGCACCGGGCAGCGGATCGGAGTCGGGCTGCAGCAGGGTGGCGCTGCCGACGACGGAGAAGCGCTTGCCGGAGGCGGTATCGCCGTCCTGCGCGAAGGCGGACGGCGCGACCAGGAGCGAAGCGATGGTGGCGGACAGCAGGAAACGGGACAGGGACTGCATGGGGGAACTCCTCATTTGTGATCGTGGTGTTGCCAAGCCCTTGAGGTGGGCGGGCACACCCTAGCCACCCGCACATGAACCCTCCGCGCCGCGCGACCTGAACGCGGGAACTTCGCGCGCGCACCGTTCATGCACGCGCATGCGGCGTGAATGCCGCTACATGTCACTCGGTGGCGCGTTTGTGCGTTCTTCAAGGCATCCCACCCGCCCGAGGACTCCGCCCATGCGCACCGCCCCCCTGCTGTTGCTGGCCACCGCCACCGCGTTCGCGGCCGCCGGCCTGCTGCTCACCGCGTCCGCCGGAGACGCGCCAGCGCAGGAGCCGGCAGCCTCTGCCGACCTGCTGCCGAGCGCGCAGCAGCGACGCCTGTCGCTGACCGCCAGCCAACTGGCCCTGCGCGGCAAGGCCGCGGAAGTGAGCGTGGACGACGTCGGCGACGTCGAGTCGTTCCGCCGCAACGTCACCTGGCTGGGCGTCGCGCAGATGAACCTCGACCTGCGCGAGAAGTGCCCCAAGCCCGATCCCGCGTCGAACGCCGCCTGCGTGCCGCTGTTGCCGGCGCCGGCGACCACCGCGTTCGACGTGCAGGACGTGGCGCGCATCAAGCTGCCGCCGAAGGCCACGCACTCCATCCTGTGCCACTGGTTCTCGCCGGTGCTGATGGTCAACTACCGCAACCCCACGGGCGCGGCAGCGATCGCGCAGCTGGCCTACACGCCGACGCTGACGGTGGAGAACCCGGTGCTCGACGATCCCGCGCTGATCGACCCGACCACGGGCCTGCCGTTCGGCGGACGCCTCACCGCCGGCATGACCGCGAGCGAGCTGTTCCAGGTGCCGCTGGCCGCGGGCGCGGCGCTGGATGCGCGCGAACGCGATACGGCCACCTGCATCGGCGGTTTCGTCACGCGCAAGTCGCTGGTCGGCGTGTGGGGCCTGAGTGAGGCGCAGGCGGATGCCTTCTTCGGCAAGGAAACCACCGTGCGCATGAACGTGCGCGGCACCGCGCGCTACGTCGGCAACGCCAGCCTGGTCTTCGGCCTGCGCATCGTCGGTGACTGACGCGCGGGGGCCAGGCGTCGGCGCGGTAGGGCGAAGGTCATGGCCACCACAGGCACGTGACGCCGCGCCGGCCGGGGCGCAGCATGCCGCCATCGACCGATCAGACGGGGGCGGCATCGTGCGCAAGGCAATGAAGCGATGGGCAGCGGCGACGGCCGCACTCGCGTTGGCCGCCACCGCGGCGCATGCCGCCGACCGCGACCGCGGCGTGGTCGTGTCGGCCGATTGTGAGATCGACAGCCCCTACGAGTTCCGCCTGACCGACCGCAGCGTCGTGTACACGCGCGCCACCGGTACGCCGCGCACCGTGCTGATCCGCGACGGCAAGCTGTTCATCGACGAGGCCTGGGTGGCCGTGTCCGAGGCCGACGCGCGCCGCCTGCGCGAGTTCGAGCGCGGCACCCGCGCGAGCATGCCGCTGGTGCAGCAGATCGGGCGCGACGCGGCGCAGATCGCGTTCACCGCCATCGGCGAGGTCGCGGCCGGGCTCAGCAGCGACCCGGCCGCGACCCGGCGCAAGCTCGACGGCGTGCGCGGACAGGTCGATGCCCGCATCGTGCAGTCGATCAGCGCCAACCGCTTCAGCGCGGACGCGCTCGGCGACGGCCTGGGCGATGCCATCGGCGAAGCCCTGCCCGCCGTGCTCGAGGACGTGGTGGGTGGCGCGGTCGGTGCGGCCGTCGGCGCCGCGCTCGGCGGCAACCCCGAACGCCTGCAGCGGCTCGAGACCCTCGACGCCGACATCGAGGCGCGCATCGCGCCGCGCGCGAAGGCGCTCGAACGCAGCACCACGCAGCTGTGCCGGCGGATGGAAGCGCTCGATGCGCTCGACAATGCGCTGGAGTATCGACTGCCCGACGGCCGCCCCCTCGGCCTGCTGGAGGTCCGGCCCCGGCAAGCGCGCACAGACTGACCCCGACGCGCCCGGCGCACGCCCGCGTCTCTCTCTTGCCCTCCCCCGCGGAGGGCTTTCTTTGGCCGGTTGGCGGCGACGGCGCATGCGGCCACAATAGGAGACTCCCCACTTCCCCTGCCCGTGGAGCGCCGCATGGCCGAATTGAAGGAAGCAAAGGTCCCGGACATCGGCGGCTACGACGACGTGCCGGTCATCGAAGTGCTGGTGGCCGTGGGCGATACCGTGGCCAAGGACCAGGGGCTGGTGACGCTGGAATCGGACAAGGCCACGATGGAAGTCCCGTCGGCGTTCGCCGGCGTGGTCAGGGAACTCAAGGTCAAGCTCGGCGACACGCTCTCGGAAGGCAGCGTGGTGGCGCTCATCGAGAGCGGTGAGTCCGCGCCGGCGCCTGCGCCCGCCGCCAAGGCCGCACCTGCGCCCGCGGTGATCGATCCGCCGCAGCCCAACCCGGATCCGATCGTCGAGCCCGTGGCGGTGTCCGGCCGGGTCGACAGGCTCACCCAGGCCTCGATCGACGAGCAGGCGGACGGCACGCTGTTGCCGCAGGGCGCGCCGCCGCTGCGCTTCGAGGCCGATGCGCTGCTTCCCGGCAAGGTGCCGTACGCCAGTCCCGCCGTGCGCCTGTTCGCGCGTGAACTCGGAGTCGACCTGGCAAAGGTGTCCGGCACCGAGAAGGGCGGGCGGATCACCCGCGAGGACGTGCAGAAGTTCGTCAAGGGCGCGCTGTCGGGCGCGGGCGCCGCGCCGGCCGGCGCCATGGCCGCGGGTGGCGGCGGTGGCGGCCTCAACCTGCTGCCGTGGCCGAAGGTCGATTTCTCCAAGTTCGGCGAAATCGAGGAGAAGCCGCTGTCGCGGATCAAGAAGATCTCCGGCGCCAACCTCGCGCGCAACTGGGTGATGATCCCGCACGTCACCCAGTTCGACGACGCCGACATCACCGACCTCGAAGCGCTGCGCGTGCAGCTCAACCAGGAAGCCGAGAAGGCCAAGTCCGGCGCCAAGCTGACCATGCTCGCGTTCCTGATCAAGGCCAGCGCCAACGCGCTGGCGAAGTATCCCGACTTCAACGCCTCGCTCGACGCCAGCGGCGAGGTGCTCACGCTGAAGAAGTACTTCAACATCGGTTTCGCCGCCGACACCCCCAATGGCCTGGTGGTGCCGGTGGTGCGCGACGTTGACAGGAAGGGCGTGCTGCAGATCAGCCAGGAGATGGGCGAGCTGGCGAAGAAGGCGCGCGACGGCAAGCTCGGCCCGGCCGACATGGCCGGCGGCTGCTTCTCGATCAGTTCGCTCGGCGGCATCGGCGGCACGGCGTTCACGCCGATCGTCAACGCGCCGGAAGTGGCGATCCTGGGCGTGTCCAAGTCGGCGACCAAGCCGGTCTGGGACGGCAAGCAGTTCGTGCCGCGGCTGATCCTGCCGCTGTCGCTGAGCTACGACCACCGCGTGATCGACGGTGCCGCCGCCGCGCGCTTCACCGCATACCTCGCGCAACTGCTCGCGGACATGCGCCGCGTGCTGCTCTGACCGCAGGGAGGCGAAGATGGCGAACACGATCGAAGTGAAGGTGCCCGACATCGGTGGTTACGACGATGTCCCGGTGATCGAAGTGCTGGTGGCCGTGGGCGACACCGTCGCCAAGGACCAGGGCCTGGTCACGCTGGAGTCGGACAAGGCGACGATGGAAGTGCCGTCCTCGCACGCCGGCGTGGTGAAGGAACTCAAGGTGAAGGTGGGCGACACGCTGTCGGAAGGCAGCGTGGTGCTGGTGCTGGACGCCGAAGGCGCCGCAGGCGCACCTCTCCCGCAAGCGGGAGAGGTCGACGCGCGGAGCGCGTCGGGTGAGGGCAAGGCCGCATCCTCGCCCCCACCCCAGCCCGCCCGGCCCGTCGGCACCGCCGCCGGGCGTTCATCGGCGCATGGACCAGTGGTCCATGAGCGCGCCTCTTCACCCCCCGCGAGCGCGGGAGGGGGGCAGGCGGGCGCCGGTGGCCTGGTCGAAGCCCGCGTCCCCGACATCGGCGGCTACAGCGACGTGCCGGTGATCGAGGTGCTGATCGCCGTCGGCGATACCGTTGCCAAGGACCAGGGCCTGGTCACGCTGGAATCGGACAAGGCGACGATGGAAGTGCCGTCGTCGGTCGCCGGCGTGGTGAAGGAAGTGAAGGTCAAGCTCGGCGACACGCTGTCGGAAGGCGCGGTGGTTGCGATCATCGAAAGCGGCGATGCCGCGGCTGCGCGCCCTGCCGACAAGGTCGCGCCGGGCAGCAAGCCGCCGGTGACGCCGTCGCCACGCGCGCCTGCGGAACCTGCGGCGCCCGCGCCGAAGGCCGCGGCCGGCACCGGCAAGCCGGCCGACATCGAATGCCGCATCGTGGTGATCGGTTCCGGCCCCGGCGGCTACACCGCCGCGTTCCGCGCGGCCGACCTCGGCCTCGATACCGTCCTCGTCGAGCGCTACGAAACCCTCGGCGGCGTCTGCCTCAACGTGGGCTGCATCCCGTCGAAGGCGCTGCTGCACGCGGCGGCCTTGATCGAGGAAGCGGCGCACTCCGACGACATCGGCATCAGCTTCGGCAAGCCGAAGATCGACCTCGACAAGTTGCGCGGCTTCAAGCAGGACAAGGTGGTCGGCCAGTTCACCAAGGGCCTGGCCGGCATGGCCAGGCAGCGCAAGGTGCGCACGGTGACCGGCGTGGCGACGTTCGTCTCGCCGAACGAGCTGGAGATCACCGGCAGCGATGGCAAGACGCAGTTGCTGCGCTTCGAGCAGTGCATCATCGCCGCCGGTTCGCAGGCGGTGAAGCTGCCCAACTTCCCGTGGGACGACCCGCGCGTGATGGATTCCACCGACGCGCTGCAGCTGGCCGACGTGCCGAAGAAGCTGCTGGTCGTCGGTGGCGGCATCATCGGCCTGGAAATGGCGACGGTGTATCGCGCGCTGGGCAGCGACGTGACCGTGGTCGAGTTCATGGACCAGCTGATGCCGGGCGCCGACAAGGACCTGGTGAAGCCGCTCGCCGACCGCCTGAAGAAGCAGGGCGTGGCCGTGCACCTCAAGACCAAGGCCGCGAAGGTCGAGGCCTCGAAGAAGGGCATCACCGTTGGTTTCGAGAGCGCGACCGAAGGCCAGAAGCCGGAGCTTGAATCGGGCACGTTCGATCGCGTGCTGGTCGCGGTGGGCCGTTCGCCCAACGGCGGCAAACTCGATGCCGGCAAGGCCGGCGTCAGCGTCACCGACCGTGGCTTCATCCCGGTCGACGCGCAGATGCGCACCAGCGCGCCGCATATCTTCGCCATCGGCGATCTCGTGGGCCAGCCGATGCTGGCGCACAAGGCCACGCACGAGGGCAAGCTGGCCGCGGAAGTGGCGGCCGGCGAGAAGAAGGAATGGGTGGCGCGCGTGATCCCGTCGGTCGCCTACACCGATCCCGAGATCGCGTGGGTCGGCGTGACCGAGACCGAAGCCAAGGCCAAGGGCCTGAAGATCGGCGTCGGCAAGTTCCCGTGGGTGGCGTCCGCGCGCGCGGTCGGCATCGGCCGCGGCGAGGGTTCGACCAAGCTGATCTTCGACGAGCACACCCACCGCATCATCGGCGCGGGCATCGTCGGCGTGCATGCCGGCGACCTGATCAGCGAACTCGCGCTGGCGATCGAGATGGGCGCGGAAGCGGCCGATATCGGCGCCACCATCCATCCGCATCCCACGCTCAGTGAATCGGTGGCGATGGCGGCCGAGGTGTACGAAGGCACGATCACCGACCTCTACCTGCCCAAGCGCAAGTAGCCCGGCGGCCCGCGAACACGCCGGTCCGCCTGGCTGCCGGGTCCGGCCCCGGGAATGCGGGGTCCGGACAGGGTAAAGCCCCGGCGGGCCGGGGCTTTACGGGTAGGCCCGCCGGAGGTCGACGAGGAAATGCGACAGGCCCACGGGGTCAAAGACCGGCGCCGACGGCAAAGGTTCCCGGGCGATCGCCGCTGCCCGCAGGCCGGCGGTCCGGCCCTGCGGGCGGAGGGGTTCAGAAGCGGATGCTGAGGCCCGCCATCGGCCCGTGCACCTTGACCTGCCCGGACAGCCGCCCGACCACGTCGACCGTGCCGCCGCCGGCCTCGGCCGGGGCGTCGAAGGCGCCCCGGTAGTCGTCGGCCAGCTTCAGGCGGAACCAGTCGTAGCCGGCGTGCAGCGCGATGCGATCGGTCAGCAGGTACTCCGCCAGCACGCCGGCACGCTCGAAGTGCCCGGTTTCGCGCACGAAGTTGCCCCAGCGGGTGTCGAAGTACTGGCCCTGGGCCTCCACCCGCCAGCGCGGCGCCGGGGTCCAGGTCAGGCGCGTGTGCAGGCTGGGCGAGGTGCCGTCGCGCTTCCACTGCAGCGTGTCCCAGGCCGGGTCGAGCTCGTCCGTGCCCGTGGTCCGGCCTCGGGCGTCAGCGCTGAGGATGGCGCGGGTGAGGCCCACGCCCACGCCCCACGACAGCGCCGGGCCCTCGAGGAGGGCGTAGTCGTAGTTGAGGCTGGCCAGGCGGAAGCGCAGTTCGCCCGACAGGTCCACGCCGGGCACCTCGACCGGGTCGCCGGGCAGGTCCACCTCGTCGAACACCGTGCCGGGGTCGATCCAGTCGCCCGCGAAGCCCCATTCGTGGCGGCGCTTGTAGTCGTAGTAGTTCGCATGCAGCGCATGGCGCGGCGCCAGGTGGAAGGTGGCCTCGACGCGCGGGCGCCAGCTGCTGCCGACGTCGAGGCTGGCATCGGCGCCGAACGTGGCGCTGCGCTCGCCGAGCGTGGCCGTGCCGTCGCCGGCCATGCGCACGTCGGCCTGCGGATGGAAGCCCGACACGCGCAGCTCGAAGCGCGTCGGGTCGTTGAAGTCCTGTGCCTGCGCCGTGGCGGCGAACGGCAGCAGGCAGGTGGCGCCGGCGAGGACGGCGATCTGGCGACGTAATGTCATGGCGAGCTCCTGGCGGATGGGGAAGGGACGAGGCGCGGGCGCACCCTGCCGGCGGACGCACGGGGCGCCGCGGTGGGCTGGGGTGCCGGGCGGGCCGGCGATGCGTGGGCCGTCGCCCGGGGCAACGGGCGGGCGGCGCGGGACGGCGGAAGGATCCGCCCGGCCGGGGATCGCCGGCCGCTGGGCCCCACGATGCCGCAGGCGCCGTGCCGGTGGCGTGAGCATGGCCGCGGGCCGGCCCGGCACCCCGGCCGTGCACCGGTCGCGTTCCGGCATTGGTGCAGCGCACAAGGTTGCCGGCGAAATCACCCCGCTGCTATACTTTTTCGGCTTCGCTGGGCCGATTCCACCATGGCCCGTCTCCGCTGACCGTCTGGGGTTGGGCCGTGCACGATCCGATCGCCGCGAGCCGACGCGCTGTCGCGCGCGCCGTGGCAGTCCAGGCAGGGGCAGTGGGGCTGGTGGCGCTGGCCTTCCTCGTGAAGGGTCCGGCGCAGGCGCTGGCGGCCCTGGTCGGCGGTGCATCGCTGGTCGCGGGCAATGCCCTCGTCGCCCGGCTGGCGCTCGGGGGCGTGGTTCCGGCACGGGTGGCCTTCGCCAGGCTGCTGCTGGGGACCGCAGGTAAGTGGCTGGTCGCGATGCTTGTCTTCGCGATCGGGCTGGGAGTCTGGCGCCTGCCGCCGCTCCCGATGTTGTACGGGCTGGCGGCGGGGCTGTTCGCCTATCTGCTGGCACTCAATCTGGGCAAACGTGGCAAGCCGCAACAGGGTCGATCGTGAGCGCTGAAAGCACCGGTACCGAAGCCGCCTCCGGCGATAGCACCGCCTACATCCAGCACCACCTGCAGCACCTGCAGTGGCAGGTGGGCGACAGCAAGTTCATGACGATCAACGTCGACAGCCTGGCGTTCTCGCTGCTGGCGTGCGCCGTGTTCCTGTTCTTCTTCCTTCGCACCGCGCGCAAGGCCACGCCGGGCGTCCCCGGCAAGTTCCAGACCTTCGTCGAGATGGTCGTCGGCTTCGTCGACGGCCTCGTGCGCGAGACCTTCCACGGCCGCAGCAAGCTGATCGCGCCGCTGGCGATCACCATCTTCTGCGTCGTGTTCCTGATGAACTTCATGGACATGATCCCGGTCGACTGGCTGCCGGGCCTGTGGATGAAGGGCCACGAACTGGCCGGCCACGACCCGCACCACGCGTACCTGCGCGTCGTGCCCACCGCCGACCTCAACGTCACCCTCGGCCTGGCGCTGATGGTGTTCCTGCTGATCCAGGTGTTCGGCATCTCGCACAAGGGCCTGGGCAAGTTCATCGGCGAGGCGTTCACCGCGCCGTTCCACGCCGAAGGCACGGTGATGAAGATCCTGCTGGCGCCGGCCAACCTGCTGCTGCGCATCATCGAGGAACTGGTGCGTCCGCTCTCGCTGACGCTGCGACTGTTCGGCAACATGTATGCCGGCGAGCTGATCTTCATCCTGATCGCGCTGATGACCTGGAACGCGGCCTTCAGCAGCGGCCTGACTTACGTGATGGCCCCGCTGCAGTTCGTTTCCGGTTTCATCTGGACCGCGTTCCACGTCATCGTGATCACGCTGCAGGCCTTCATCTTCATGATGCTGACCATCGTGTACCTCAGCATGTCGGCCGAAAGCCACTGATTTCCGCTTCCGCTTTTCCGAATCACCAATCACCAATCCCAGTTTTGACCAGGAGACCATCATGGAAAACATCGCCCTCTACGCCGAAATCGCCAAGTTCACGGTGATCGCGGCCGGCCTGCTCATCGGCCTCGGCGCGCTCGGCACCGCCATCGGCTTCGCCATCCTCGGCGGCAAGTTCCTCGAGGGTTCGGCCCGCCAGCCGGAACTGACCCCGATGCTGCAGACCAAGATGTTCATCGTCGCCGGCCTGCTCGACGCCGTGCCGATCATCGGCGTCGCCATCGCGCTGCTGCTGATCTTCGCCAACCCGTTCCTGTCCGCGATCACGGGCTGATCGACACCGGCATTGGCTAGCGTCGGCGCGTCGCGCGCCGGCGTACGGAGCACGTCATGGATATCAACCTGACTTTCATCATCCAGGGCCTCGCGTTCTTCGCGGTGGCGTGGCTGGTGATGAAGTTTGGCTGGCCGCACATCATGGCCGCCATCGAGGAACGCCAGCGCAAGATCGCCGAAGGCCTGGCCGCCGCCGACAATGCGCAGAAGAACCTCGCGCAGGCCGAGGAGAAGGTCGCCGAGGAGCTGAAGGCGGCGCGCGCCAAGGCCAACGAGATCATCGAGCAGGCGCACCAGCGCGCGAACCAGATCGTCGACGCCGCCAAGGCCGAGGCGATCGCCGAAGGCTCGCGCCAGAAGGCGCTGGTCGAGACCGAGATCGCCGCGTCCGCCAACCGCGCCCGCGAGGACCTGCGCAAGCAGGTGTCGACGCTGGCCGTGGCCGGCGCCGAGAAGCTGCTGCGCCGGGAAATCGACGCCAGCGCCCACAAGGCGCTGCTGGACGAACTGGCCGCGCAGCTGTCGGACGAGGCGGCCTGATCCATGAGCCAGGCCCTCACGCTCGCCCGCCCGTACGCCCGCGCCGCCTTCGGCATCGCGCGCGATGCCGGTGCGTTCGCGCAGTGGTCGGACGCGCTCGGCTTCGCCGCGCGCGTCGCGGCCGACCCGCAGGCCGCGTCGCTGCTCGGCCATCCGGCCCTGGGCGGCGAGCAGGCGGTGTCGCTGCTCTCGCCGGAACAGGCCGGAGGCGCGTTCCGCGACTTCCTCGGCCTGCTCGCCGACAACCGGCGCCTGTCGCTGCTGCCGGAGATCGCGGGCCTGTACGAGGAACTGCGTGCCGAGGCCGAGCACGTGGTCAAGGCGGTGGTGACCTCGGCGACCGCGCTGCCGGCCGGCGAGCTCGATTCGATCAAGGCCGCGCTGAAGAAGCGCTTCGGCCGCGAGGTCGACGTCGAGACGGCGGTCGATGCCGGGCTGATCGGTGGCGCGGTGATCGCCGCGGGCGACACCGTCATCGACGGTTCGCTGCGCGGCAAGCTGCAGCGGCTGCAGGCCGCGCTGGCAAGTCAATGATGGCGGCGGCCGGCGAACCGGCGCGGGCGTGAGGCGCCTGCACGGGACACCGGCCACCGACGACCTACTGGATTCAAAAGCAATCGCCTGCGGCGACGCCGGCACAAGGGAAACGAAGCAATGGCAACCACCACGCTCAACCCGTCCGAAATCAGCGAGCTGATCAAGAACCGCATCGAGAAGGTCAAGCTGGCCGCCGAGGCGCGCAACGAAGGCACCGTCACCTCGGTGTCCGACGGCATCGTGCGCATCTACGGTCTCGCCGACGCGATGCAGGGCGAAATGATCGAGCTGCCGTCCGCCGGCGAAGGTACGCCCACGTTCGCGCTGGCGCTGAACCTGGAGCGCGACTCGGTCGGCGCCGTGGTGCTCGGCGACTACGAGCACCTGCGCGAAGGCGACACCGCCAAGACCACCGGCCAGATCCTGTCGGTGCCGATCGGTCCCGAACTGCTCGGGCGCGTGGTCAACGCGCTGGGCGAGCCGATCGACGGCAAGGGCCCGATCGACGCCAAGCTGTCGGCGCCGGTCGAACGCGTCGCGCCGGGCGTGGTGTGGCGCAAGTCGGTCGACCAGCCGGTGCAGACCGGCTACAAGTCGGTCGACGCGATGATCCCGATCGGCCGCGGCCAGCGCGAGCTGATCATCGGCGACCGCCAGACCGGCAAGACCGCGATGGCCATCGACGCGGTGATCAACCAGAAGGGCACCGGCATCAAGTGCGTGTACGTCGCGATCGGCCAGAAGGCCTCGACCGTGGCCAACATCGTGCGCCGCCTGGAAGAGAACGGCGCGCTGGCGCACACGATCGTGGTGGCCGCCACCGCATCCGAGTCCGCCGCGATGCAGTACATCGCCGCCTACTCTGGCTGCACCATGGGCGAGTACTTCATGGATCGCGGCCAGGACGCGCTGATCGTGTACGACGACCTGTCCAAGCAGGCCGTCGCCTACCGCCAGATCTCGCTGCTGCTGCGCCGTCCGCCGGGCCGCGAAGCCTACCCGGGCGACGTGTTCTACCTGCACAGCCGCCTGCTCGAGCGTGCCGCGCGCGTCTCGGCCGAGTACGTCGAGAAGTTCACCAACGGCGAAGTGAAGGGCAAGACCGGCTCGCTGACCGCGCTGCCGATCATCGAGACCCAGGCCGGCGACGTGTCCGCGTTCGTGCCGACCAACGTGATCTCGATCACCGACGGCCAGATCTTCCTCGAGACCGACCTGTTCAACGCCGGCATCCGCCCGGCCGTGAACGCCGGCATCTCGGTGTCGCGCGTGGGTGGCGCGGCGCAGACCAAGATCATCAAGAAGCTCTCGGGCGGCATCCGCATCGCGCTTGCCCAGTACCGCGAGCTGGCGGCGTTCGCGCAGTTCGCGTCCGACCTCGACGACGCCACCCGCAAGCAGCTCGAGCGCGGCCAGCGCGTGACCGAGCTGATGAAGCAGAAGCAGTACCAGCCGATGCCGATCGCGCTGCAGGCGCTGTCGATCTACGCGGTCGACAAGGGCTACATGGACGACGTGCCGGTCGGCAAGATCCTGGCGTTCGAGGAAGGCCTGCACGCGCACTTCGCCAACACCGCGGGCGCGCTGGTCGACCAGGTCAACGCCAGCGGCGACTGGAACGACGAGATCGAAGGCGCCTTCAGGCAGGGCATCGAAGAGTTCAAGAAGACCGGCAGCTGGTAAGACCAGCTGCCGGGAATCGAGAATCGGGAACAGGGAATCGATAGGGCGGGGTTTCGCGAATCGGAGAATTGAGGATCGATGTCAGGGCCAGCGGCCTTTGACGATTCCCCATTCACCATTCCCGATTCCCGCTCGCGGAGCGAGCAGATGGCAGGCGGAAGGGAAATCAAGACCAAGATCAAGAGCGTGCAGAACACCCGCAAGGTGACGCGCGCGCTGGAGATGGTCTCGGCCTCGAAGATCCGCAAGGCGCAGGATCGGATGAAGGCCTCGCGTCCCTATGCACGGGCGATGCGCCAGGTCATCGGCCACCTCGCGCAGGCCAACTCCGAGTTCCAGCACCCCTACCTGGTCGAGCGCAAGGACATCAAGCGCGTCGGCTACGTGATCGTCTCGTCCGACCGCGGGCTGGCCGGCGGCCTCAACAACAACCTGTTCCGCAAGCTGCTGGTCGATTTCCGCCAGTGGCAGGAGAAGGGCGTCGAGGTCGACGTTGTCACCATCGGCCAGAAGGCCTCCGTGTTCTTCCGCCGGATCAAGGTCGACATGCTGGCGACCGTGACCCACCTCGGCGACACGCCGCAGGTCGAGCAGCTGGTGGGCGTGGTCAAGGTGATGCTGGACGCCTACGACGGTGGCAAGGTCGACAAGGTGTTCCTGGCCTACAACGACTTCGTCAACACCATGGTGCAGCGCGCCGCGTTCGACCAGCTGTTGCCGTTGCCGGCTTCGGACGAGGTGGTTGCCAGCCACGACTGGGACTACATCTACGAGCCGGATGCGCAGACCGTGCTGGAGCACGTGCTGACGCGCTACATCGAATCGCTGGTGTACCAGGCGGTGATGGAGAACGTCGCCTCCGAGCACGCTGCGCGCATGGTCGCGATGAAGTCCGCCAGCGACAACGCCACCAAGCTGATCGACACGCTGAACCTGGTCTACAACAAGGCCCGGCAGGCGGCGATCACCCAGGAAATCTCCGAGATCGTCGGCGGTGCGGCCGCTGTGTAGCCGGGAGTGGAGAGTCGGGAATCGGGAATAGTCAAAGCCAACGGCTCCAGATCTTCCCGTTCCCCATTCTCGATTCCCTATTCCCGACAAAAGAATCGAACAGACATTAGTGGAGTTATCCAAATGAGTCAGGGCAAGATCGTTCAGATCATCGGCGCCGTCGTCGACGTCGAGTTCCCGCGCGCGGACGTGCCGAAGGTGTACGACGCGCTGAAGGTGCAGGGCACCGCCATCACGCTCGAGGTGCAGCAGCAGCTCGGCGACGGCGTCGTGCGCACGATCGCGCTCGGCTCGACCGACGGCCTCAAGCGCAACCTGGTGGCCGAGAACACCGGCCGCGCGATCTCGGTGCCGGTCGGCGTCGGCACGCTGGGCCGCATCATGGACGTGCTGGGCAACCCGATCGACGAGGCCGGTCCGGTGAAGGCCGACACCGCGTGGGAAATCCACCGCGCCGCGCCGAGCTACGAGGACCAGTCCTCGACCACCGAGCTGCTGGAAACCGGCATCAAGGTCATCGACCTGATGTGCCCGTTCGCCAAGGGTGGCAAGGTCGGCCTGTTCGGCGGTGCCGGCGTGGGCAAGACCGTGAACATGATGGAGTTGATCAACAACATCGCGACCGAGCACTCGGGCCTGTCGGTGTTCGCAGGCGTGGGTGAGCGTACCCGCGAAGGCAACGACTTCTACCACGAGATGCAGGAGTCGGGCGTCGTCAACGTCGTCGATCACGAGAAGTCGAAGGTGGCGATGGTGTACGGCCAGATGAACGAGCCGCCGGGCAACCGCCTGCGCGTGGCGCTGACCGGCCTGACGATGGCCGAGTACTTCCGCGACGAAGGCCGCGACGTGCTGCTGTTCGTCGACAACATCTATCGCTACACGCTGGCCGGCACCGAAGTGTCGGCGCTGCTGGGCCGCATGCCGTCGGCCGTGGGTTACCAGCCCACCCTGGCCGAGGAAATGGGCGTGCTGCAGGAGCGCATCACCTCGACCAAGACCGGTTCGATCACCTCGATCCAGGCCGTGTACGTGCCCGCGGACGACCTGACCGACCCGTCGCCGGCGACCACGTTCGCGCACCTGGACGCGACCGTCGTGCTCAGCCGCAACATCGCGTCGCTCGGCATCTACCCGGCGGTGGATCCGCTGGACTCGACCAGCCGCCAGCTCGACCCGAACGTCATCGGCCACGAGCACTACGACACCGCGCGCCGGGTGCAGTCGACGCTGCAGAAGTACAAGGAGCTCAAGGACATCATCGCGATCCTGGGCATGGACGAGCTGTCGGAAGAAGACAAGCTGGCCGTGGCCCGCGCGCGCAAGATCGAGCGCTTCTTCTCGCAGCCGTTCACGGTGGCGCAGGTGTTCACCGGCTCGCCGGGCAAGTACGTGTCGCTCAAGGACACGATCCGCGGCTTCAAGGGCATCTGCGACGGCGAGTACGACCACCTGCCGGAGCAGGCGTTCTACATGGTCGGCGGCATCGAGGAAGCGGTCGAGAAGGCGAAGAAGCTCGCCGAGAAGGCCTGATTCAATCCCCTCTCCCGCTTGCGGGAGAGGGTCAGGGTGGGGGCTCGCGGCCCATCGCCCTCACCCCTGCCCTCTGCCGTGAACGGGAGAGGGGGAAACGGAAGAGAAGCGCGTCATGAGTACCATCCGCTGCGACATCGTGAGTGCCGAAGCCGAGATCTTCCAGGGCGAAGCGACGCTGGTCGTCGCCACCGGCGAACTGGGCGAGCTCGGCATCGCGCCGCGCCACGCGCCGCTGATCACCCGGCTCAAGCCCGGCAAGGTCGTGGTCACGCGGCCCGACGGCAGCGTGCTCGACTTCGCCATCGGCGGCGGCATCCTCGAGGTGCAGCCGCAGGTGGTGACGATCCTCGCCGACACCGCGATCCGCGCCGACGACATCGACGAGGCCAAGGTGCGCGCGGCGAAGGAAGAAGCCGAGCGCATCCTCGCCGGCCGCGGCGAGGCGATGGAAGTCGCCGAGGCGCAGGCCAAGCTGGCCGAGTCGCTGGCGCAGCTGCAGGCGCTCGAGCGGCTGCGCAAGAACCTCAAGCACTGAACCGGGTCTCACCGCGTTGTCCTGGGAACGCCGGCGCATGCCGGCGTTCTCGTGTGGGCCGGAAGGCTTGATTCCCGGCATCCGAAAAGGGATCACGCGCGGCGGCGCGTGCCACTGCGACAAGGCTTGAAGGGTCTCGCGGCGCAGCCTCGGGCTTGTGTTCCCGCTGTTGCCGGAGCCCGCGTTGCCGGTATCTGCCAGCGCATCGCGCGCGGCGTTGCGCCAAGCGCGCGCATGGACTGGCGTGTCTCGCGGTGCGGCGTTCTCGCGTCCGTGGAGGCCGGGCTAGGGTTTGTACACCCAGTGCCGAGAGGCGACGAAGCCGACCACCCCGAGGAGGATCTCGACCAGCGGCTTGGCCAGCCAGGCGTACGCCAGGCCGAGCGCCCCGTCGATGCCCGCCACTGCGAGCGTGCTGGCCGCGGTGGTGCACAGCCACATCACCGCGAAGCGGCGGAACTGCGTCGGCCCCAGGACCACGCCACCGTCTGCGAACGTCACCTTCCCGTTCAGCCAGTAGCCCAGCAGCGCGCCGCTGACGCGGCCGGAGACATTGGCGGCGGCGACCGCCATACCCAGGTGCGACAGCGCCACCATCACCGCCCAGTCGAGCAGCCACTGCAGGCCGCCGACGACGAGGTAGCGGCTGCCCTGCCTGCGCAGGCTCATCGCAGGCTGCCCACTGGACGCGGGCGGGTGAGGGAGCAGGGCGTGGTCATCGGGCGCCATCGTAAGCCCGGCGGAGTGAATGCCGCATGCCTGCCGCCACCGTCGCTGGCGGTCAATGCGGCGGCCGCGGTCGCTGGCCTTAGAATCACGTGGTCACCCACGCCGGAACCGTCATGAGCAAGCCCCTGCACGTCGTGATCCTCGCCGCCGGCGAGGGCAAGCGCATGAAGTCGAGGCTGCCCAAGGTGCTGCAAAAGGTCGCGGGGCGGCCGATGCTGGCGCATGTCATCGCGACCGCACGCGCACTCGACCCGGCCGGGATCCACATCGTCTACGGCCACGGCGGCGACCAGGTGCGCGCGGCGTTCGCCGACCAGCCGGACCTGGCCTGGGCCGAGCAGGCGCGCCAGCTGGGTACCGGCCACGCCGTGCAGCAGGCGATGCCGGGCGTGCCGGACGACGCGCGCGTGCTGGTGATGTACGGCGATGCGCCGCTGTTCACCGTGGACTCGCTGCGTCGCCTGCTGGCCACCGATGGACGACTCGCGCTGCTGGTGACCGAACTCGACGATCCCACCGGTTACGGCCGCATCCTGCGCGACGCCGAGGGCCGCGTGGCCGCCGTGGTCGAGGAAAAAGACGCCAACCGCGAGCAACGGGCGATCCGCATGGTCAATACCGGCGTGATCGCGGCCGACGCGGTGGCGCTGAAGGGCTGGCTGTCGCGGCTGTCGAACGACAATGCGCAGGGCGAGTACTACCTGACCGACGTGGCCGGCATGGCCGCGGGCGACTTCACCGCCGCCGAGATCGTCGAGGTCGACGATGCGCAGGAAACCGAAGGCGCGAACGACCCGTGGCAACTGGCGCGGCTGGAGCGCGCCTACCAGGCGCGGGCGGTGCGCGCGTTGTGCGTGCAGGGTGCGCGCTTCGCCGACCCGGCGCGGATCGACGTGCGTGGCGAGGTCATCGTCGGGCAGGACGTGGAGATCGACGTCGACGTGGTGTTCGAGGGCCGGGTCGAACTGGGCGACGGCGTGCACATCGGCCCGTTCACGCGCCTGAAGGACGTCGTGCTGGCCGCCGGCACCGAAGTGCGCGCGCACTGCGACCTCGAGGGTGCGCGCGCCGAAGGCGCCGTGGTCATCGGCCCGTTCGCGCGGCTGCGCCCGGGCACGGTGCTGGCCGACGGCGTGCATGTCGGCAACTTCGTGGAAACCAAGAATGCGGTGCTGGGCGTCGGCAGCAAGGCCAACCACCTGACCTATCTCGGCGACGCCGTGGTCGGCGCGAAGGTCAACATCGGCGCCGGCACCATCACCTGCAACTACGACGGCGCGAACAAGTCGACCACGACGATCGGTGATGGCGCTTTCATCGGCTCGAACTCGGCGCTGGTGGCGCCGGTCGGGATCGGCCGGGACGCCACCATCGGTGCGGGCTCGGTGATCGGCGTCGATGCGCCCGAGGGCAAGCTGACCGTGGCGCGCGCGCGCCAGGTGACGATCGATGGCTGGAAAAGGCCGGTGAAGAAGCCGAAGGCGTGAGGACCGCAGGGACCGCAACGGTCAGGTTTGGGTTTCCCCGGGAAAGTCGAACCTGGCTCCGGTTTTTAGACCCCGGCTTTGCGTCCGTCATCCCGGCGAACGCCGCGATCCATGTGGCAGCTCGCGATGTGCTCCGATGCGACGGGATGACCAGACGTTCCGTCTGTTGAAAAGCGCTGCCGGCTTTCGCCGGAGTGACGGCATTGCGGCTGGATTCGAACGCAACACGCGTGGAAGGTGTGCCTGGAGGCTGGGCGTGCGCCGCGTGCGCGTGGTTCCCGTTGCGCGTGGGGACGCGTTTTTCCCGCCGGCGGCTCAGGGTTGCACTTGGCCCGGCAGCACCAGCGACACGCACAGCCCGCCGCCGTCGCGGTTGAGCAGGGCAATCCGCCCGCCGTGCGCTTCGGCGATCTCGCGCGCCAGCGCCAGGCCCAGGCCGGTACCGCTGCGCTTGGTCGAATAGAACGGCAGCAGGGCATTGGCCAGCACCGATTCGTTCATGCCGGTGCCGCGATCGAGCACGTCGATCCGCCAGCCATCGGCGATCCGCCGTGCCGCCATCGACACCGCGTCCGGCGAGGAACCGGACTCGTGCGCGTTCTTGAGCAGGTTCAGCAGCGCCTGCTCGAACTGCGCCGGGTCGAAACGCAGGGACTGGTCGGGGATCGTCCCGTCGATGGCGAAGTCGACCTGGGTGCGCAGCTTTTCGATGAAGCGTGGCAGGTGCACCGGCTCGGCGCGCGGTGTCGGCAGCTTGGCGAAGCGCGCGTAGTCGCGCAGGAAGCCCTCGAGATGGCGTGCGCGTTCCTCGATCGTGGACAGCGCGATCGGCAGTTTCTCGTGCTGGCCGCGCCGCAGCAGTTCCAGGCCCGAGTGCGCGAGCGAGGCGATTGGCGCCAGCGAATTGTTGAGTTCGTGGCTGATCACCCGGATCACCTTCTTCCAGGTCTGCACTTCCTGGCGCCGCAGTTCGGTGGTCATGCGCCGCACCAGCACCAGCTCGTGCTGGCGGCCATTGAGGCGGAACATGCGCCGCGCGAGGTGGTAGATCTCCTCGTGGTCCTCGTCGCTCACGGTGAACATGCCGTCGCCGCCGCGCGCGAACGCCTCGCCCACGGCGGCCGGCGCGCCGGCGAGCAGGTCGTCCAGCGCATGGCCCTCGATCTTGCGGCCGTCGCCCATCATCTTGCGCGCGGCGAGGTTGCCCAGCACCACGTGGCGCCCGGCGTCGAGCAGGAGCATCGCCACCGGGGTGTTCTGCACCATGGTGTCGAGCAGCAGTTCGCGCTGCACCAGCCCCTGTCGCTGTTCGCGCAGGGCGTTGCCGAGCGCGTTGTGCGCATCGACCAGTTCGATCAGGTCGCCGTACTTGTCCCAGGTGATGCCGAAGCTGAAATCGCCGTCGCGATAGCCGGCGACGGTGCCGGCGAGTGCGCGGAACAGCGCGCGCAAGGGCACGAAGGTGCGCCAGACCACGATGCCCATGGTCGTGCCGACCACGAGCGTGGCCGCCAGCGCGGCGATCCACGGCGCGAGCCATTGCGCCAGCACGGCAGTGCCCGCGGCGGTGGCGGCGATGCCGAGCACGGTCAGCCCGAACATGCGGATCGCCAGCGGCAGGACGCGAAGGATGCGCATGCGCCCCGGGGCCTCAGCCGCGCGCGATGCCGAGGCGGTCGAGGCGGCGGTACAGGGCCTGCCGGGACAGGCCCAGCTCGGCGGCCGCCTGCGACAGCACGCCGTGGTGGCGCTGCAGCGCGGCCTCGATCGCGGCGCGGTCGGGCTCGTCGCCCACGGTGCCCGTGGATGCGCCGGGCCCCGCGCCCGTCGCCGACGGCAGGCCAAGCGCATCGGCCTCGATGCGCTGCGCGGACAGCAGGGCAGCGCGCTGCACCGCGTTGCGCAGCTCGCGCACGTTGCCGGGCCAGGCATGGCGCAGCAGGGCGCGTTCCGCCGCTTCGCTGAACTGCCTGCCCGGCGGCAGGAAGTGGCGCGCCAGCGGCAGGATGTCGCGTGGGCGCCTTGCCAGCGGCGGCAGCCGCAGCTCGATGCCGTTGAGGCGGTAGTACAGGTCCTCGCGGAACTGGCCCTCGCCGATCATCATCGGCAGGTCGGCGTTGGTCGCGCTGACCACGCGCACCTTCACGCTGCGCTCGGCGTGGCTGCCCAGTCGCTGGAAGCGGCCTGTTTCCAGGACGCGCAGCAGCTTCACCTGGCCGGCCGGCGGCAACGTGCCGATCTCGTCGAGGAACAGCGTGCCGCCATCGGCGGCCTCGAACTTGCCCGTACGGGCCTTGTTGCCGGCGCCGGTGTACGCGCCGGGCTCGGCGCCGAACAGTTCGGCTTCGATCAGTTCGCTCGGCAGCGCGCCGCAGTTCACCGCCACGAACGGCCCGGCCTTCACCGCCGAATTGTGGTGGATGATCTCGGCGTACTTCTCCTTGCCGGCGCCGTTGGGCCCGCTGATCAGCACCGGCAACTCCGAACGTGCCACCTGCAGCGCCAGCGTGAGCACCGCTTCGCTGGCGGCGTCGTCGTACACCAGTCCGCGCAGGTCATGCTGGCGGGCGAGCATCGCGCGCCGGCTGCGCTCCTCGCCGGTGCGCGCGGCCAGCTCGCGGTGGGCTTCCGAGAGTTCCAGCAGGTTGTTCACGCTGGCCAGCAGCTTGTGGTCGTCCCAGGGCTTGCCGACGTAGTCGGCGGCGCCCGCCCGCACCAGGTCGACGGCCGACTCCAGGTGCGTCCATGCGGTCAGCAGGATCACCGGCATGTCCGGATGCTGCCCGCGGATCTGGCGGAACAGCGCCACGCCTTCCTCGCCGGACGTGGTGTCGGCGCGGAAGTTCATGTCCTGGATCACCAGGTCGATGCCGCCGCGCGCGAGCAGCGCCAGCCCCACCTCGGGCGTGTCGGCGGCGACGGTATCGATGTCGTGCAGCGAGAACAGCACGTCCAGTGCGGTGGCGACGGACGGGTTGTCGTCGATGACGAGGACGGTGGGCATGTGGCCGGGCGAATGCGGTCGGGTCGGCAATCGTAACGCCTATTCGTTCCCGTCCAGCGGCCGGTGGCCGAAGCTGATGATGCGCGTGGCCTTCCAGGTGTCGCCATCGCGCTTCCACACCTGCACGAAGCGCGCGATGCCCATGCAGTGGTCGCCCTCGAGTTCGCAGAAGCGGTGCGTGCCCAGCTCGATCGCGCCGTAGCCTTCGATCTTGTCGACTTCCAGCGTGCCCGGCACCAGCTCGCGCCGCACCTTGCCGCAGATGTACTTGCGCGTGGCGTCGGTGACCGCGTCCGCGCCGAGCATCAGCCCACCCTGGTCGTGGTAGAACTCGAGGTCGTCGGCAAGCAGGGCCCGGAACGCGTCGAGGTCGCAGCGGTTGTAGGCATCGAACAACTGCGTATCCAGCGCGGCGACGGCGCGGTAGAGCTCGCTGTCCGGCCCGGGTTGCGCCGGCGGCTCCGCGGCGCGTGCGAACGCGCTGGCGGCCAGCAGGGCGGCGAAGGCAATCGTGCAGGCACGCATGGGGGTCTCCAGGAAGGTCGGGCGGCGCGCGGGAGTCATGGGCCGGGACTGTGGTGATCGTAGCTCAGCACTTCCTTGAGCCGCCATCGACCCGCGTCGAGCACGTACACATGGGTGAAGCGCGCGACACTGGTCAGCACGTCGTCCTTGCCGGGCTCGCGCAGGTAGAAACGGTGCACGCCGCTCTGGAGCGCGGCGTAGAGCACGCCGTCGTGGTAGAGCGGGAACACCTGCAGGCTGTCCGCATCGACCTTGCGGATCGGCTTGCGCGCGGGGTCCGCGCAGATGTACTTGCGCGTGTTCTCGAGGAAGGTGGCGTAGTCCTGGAAGCCGCCCTGGTCGTGGTAGAAGCGCAGCTGCGGGTCGACGGCGCCCTCGAGGTAGTCGAGGTCGCATTGGTTGAACCCGCGCTCGAAGAACACGCTGTCGTGCGCCTTGAGCGCCTCGAACAGGTCCGCATCGCCCGGATCCCGGGCGGCGACGGTCGTCGCGCCCGTCGCCAGCAACAGGCAGGCCAGGAGCGCCGTCCATGGCGAAACGGCGCCGGGCGCTGCGCGGCGCATCGACTAGACGCTCCTCGTGGCGATCGCCGGCGGCACCGCGGCGGCACGCCGCGCGGGCCCGAATACCGCGACCTGTCCCAGCACCCACAGCGCCAGCGCGCCGATCGGCAGGTAGTACAGCGGCAGGCGCGGCAGTTCGTACTTGCTCATCAGCACCTGGTTGATGCCGAAGGCCAGGGTCATGCCGATGACGATGCCGATGGTCGCCAGCAGGAAGTTCTCGGTCTGGAAGTAGCGCAGGATCTGGCCCTTGGTCGCGCCCAGCGCGCGGCGCACGCCGATCTGCTTGGTGCGCTGCTGCACCCAGAAGCTGGCCAGCCCCACGATGCCCAGCGCGGTGATCAGCAGCAGGCCGATGCAGACGACGCCGAGCAGCCATGCCATCGAGCGCGCCTGCTGGTAGAACTCGTGGCGCAGCTGCGAGAAGCTCTTGGTGCCGTCCTCGAGGATGATGCGGTTGCCGCCGTTGCCGCGCAGGGCGTCGGAGGCGGCCTTGATGATCTCGTCGCGCCGCTCCGGCGACGTGCGGATCACGTAGTTGCCGCCGACGTTGTAGTGGGTGCGGATCGGGAACACCATGCTGTAGTCGCGCTGGGTCGGCCCGCCCTGCATGCTCGGGCGCACCAGGTGCTCGACGATGCCGACGATGCGGATCGGCGCGTCGCCCCAGCTGTAGAACGTCTTGCCGACCGGGTCCTCGCCGGGGAACAGCTTCTCGGCAAGCGCGCTGGTGATGATCGCGGCGGGGATGCCGGCTTCACGCGCGGGACCTGCCCCCTGAAACGCTTCGAATTCGACGAACTCGTCCGGGTTGAAATCGCGGCCGGCGACGATCTTCAGGCCCAGCGTGTCCACGAACTTGTCCTCGGCCATGTACACGGTGGCGTTGGCGGTGGGCTGCTGCTGGTCCTGCCTGAGGTTGATGCCGCTGTTCCAGGACGAGTTCACGAACGGCACCTGGTTCATCATCGTGGCGCCGGTGACGCCGGGCAGGCCACGCAGCAAAGCCAGGTCGGAGCGGGTCTGTGCTTCGGCATTGTCATCGCTGCCGATGCCGGTGATGTACACGCGGACCAGCTCGTTCTCGGCCAGGCCGCTGACCTCGCGCAGCTGCGAGATGCGCGCGCCGATCATGAACAGCGCGTTGCAGATGATGGCGCAGGTCAGCGCGATCTCCAGCACGATCAGCGCGGCGGCCGTCTTGTGGCGCATCAGCGTGGACAGGATGGGGCGGATTTCCATGGCGGTGTCCTTGGATGATCTTCTTGCTCCCTTCTCCCGCTTGCGGGGGAAGGTGGCGCGCAGCGGCGGATGGGGGGCGGTGAAGGCACGAGCCCTCACCCCAACCCGCTCCCGCAAGCGGGAGAGGGGGCGGGACTCATTGCGATTTGAGCTGGATGGCGGGCGTCACCTGCATCGCGCGCCACGCCGGCAGCAGGCCCGCGAACAGGCTGGCGGCGACCGCGATCGCGAACGTCGTCAGCAGCATCGACAGGTCCAGGTGCGCCAGTTCGGCGTAGCCCGACGGCTGCTGGCGCACGCCCCACAGGCCGAGCAGGGCGAAGCCGAGGCCGAGGATGCCGCCGGCCAGGCCGATCGTGCCGGCTTCCACCAGGCACTGCTTGAAGATCTCCATGCGCGAGGCGCCCAGCGCACGGCGCACGCCGATCTCGCTGCTGCGGCGCAGGAACTTGGCCAGCAGCAGGCCCACGGTGTTGAGCAGGCACACCAGCAGGAAGCCGAAGCCGAGCCACAGCTGCATCACCACGTCGCTGGGCACCACCTTGTTGTACTCCAGCAGCGCCATCACGTTGCGCAGGCGCACGTTGGTCGGGCGCTCGAAGCGACCGGCGGCGCGCTGCTGGTCGGAGTAGTTGTTGAGGTAGTTGAGATAGGCATCGGCCTTCTCCTTCGAACCCAGCTCCACCCAGTACTGGATCCACGTGCAGGGCACGTTGAGCCCCGTGGAGTCGCCTTCGCTGTCGCCCCAGCAGTCCATGCTGCCGTTGCGGCCCATCTTCAGCGAGACCGCGGTGGAGAAGGGCAGGAACACCTCGTCGGCCTCGCCGTAGCGGTCCAGCGCCATGTCGTAGAAACGCGGCGAGGGCTGCCATTCGTTGATGACGCCGGCGACGGTGAAGTCGGCCTGGTCGAGGCGGACGGAGCGGCCGACGGCATTGGCGTCGCCGAACAGGCGCTCGGCCATCTTGCGCGAGAGCACCACCACGCGCGCTTCGGCCGCGTCGTCCTTGGCCGACCACGGGCCGCCGTAGGCGAACGGCACGTCGAACATCGGGAAGAAGTCGGCGCTGGTGTAGCGCGCCATCGACACGAACGGCGGGGTGTCGGCGCGTTCCGGGGTGATCGACACGCCGCCGCCGGTCATCATCGCCTGGCGGTCGCCGCGCTTCTCGCGCAGCAGCGCCTCGGAGTCGTAGCGCGTCATCTGGAACGCCGGCTCCTCGCCGGGCACCGCGCCGCGCGCGCTCGCCGGGTCGAGCTGCACGTAGAACAGCTGGTCGCTCTTCTGCGGGATCGGGTCGCCGGACAGCACCTTGAACACGGTCAGCGTGGTCATGCACGCGCCGATGCCGAGGGCGATCGCCAGCACCATCAGCGCGGTGAGCACCTTGTTGCGCCGGAAGCTGCGCAGGGCGAGGTTGAAGTAGTAGCCGAACATGGGAGGCTCCGTGGGGGCGGGCCCAGGCCCGCCGGCTGCATCGTGGGTCGTCGCGTCGCGCGGTGCGGTCAGGCGGTCGCCGCCGTGGCCGGTTCGGCCGCCGCGGCGGGGCGACTGCGTCCGATGCCCGACTCGACGGTGAGGTCGGTGGCCATGCCGTCGACGATGTGCACGTTGCGCTGCGCGCGCGCGGCCAGCTCCGGGTCATGGGTGACCATCACGATCGTGGTGCCGCGCGCGTTGATGTCCTCCAGCAGCTCCATCACGCTGCGCGCCATCTGCGAGTCGAGGTTGCCGGTGGGTTCGTCCGCCAGCAGCAGGCGCGGCGAGCCGGCCAGCGCGCGCGCGATCGCGGCGCGCTGCTGCTGGCCGCCGGACAGCTCCGCCGGGTAGTGCTTCATGCGCGAGCCCAGGCCCACCTGCGACAGCGCTTCCTCGATGCGCAGCTTGCGCTCACCCGACGGCATCCCGCGATAGCGCAGCGGCACGTCGCAGTTGTCGAACAGGTTGAGGTCGGGGATCAGGTTGAAGCTCTGGAAAATGAAGCCGATCTTCTCGTTGCGCAGGCGCGAACGCTGGTTGTCGTTCAGGCCCTTCACGTCGACGCCGTCGAGGTGGTAGTCGCCGCCGGTGAAGGTTTCCAGCAGGCCGGCGATGTTGAGGAACGTGGTCTTGCCGGAACCCGACGGGCCGGTGACGGCCACGAACTCGCCTTCGCCGACGTGCAGGTCGAGCGAGCGCAGGGCGTGGGTTTCGACGAGTTCGGTGCGGTAGACCTTGGTGACCTGGCGCATGTCGAGCATGGCGGATTCCTTGGGTGCGGCGGTGTGGTGGAGGAGGAAGTCCATCCCGGCCGGCGCGGATGCGGAGTGCGCCACCTGGAGAGAGACGTCGGTCTGCGGGGCCGGGTCCGGGATGGAAAAGCGGTCAACGGATGGTGAAGCGGCTGTCCATCGCGCGATGCGCGACGTAGCCGGGCTTGCGCCGCGCCGCACGATGCTCGCGGTTGGCGGCCGGGGTGGCGCCGTCGCGGGCGACGTCGAAGGCGTACAGCTCCGACAGGCGCGGCGGGACGGCGTCGGCCAGCTGTTGCGCGGTCCAGTGCAGGTGGGCGGGGAACTGGGCGAAGGCGTTCATGTCATTGTCCCGAGATGCGGACGCGGTCCGCGTTGGCGAATTGATCGGTGCCGGAAATCACGATGCGCTGGCCGGCTTCCAGCCCGGAGACGATCTCCACGGCGTTGAGGCTGCTGGCGCCGGCCTGGATCGGGCGGCGTTCTGCGCTGCTGCCGTTGACCACGTAGGCGAAGCGCCCGCCGTCCTGTTCGAGGAACGGGCCGCGCTCGACCATCAGCACGTTCTCGCGCGTGTCCATCACGATGCGCGCGGACAGGCGCTGGTTCTGGCGCAGGTTCGGCGGCTGCTGGCCCTCGTCGAAGCGCAGGCGCGCGGTGACCTCGCCGTTGACCACTTCCGGCGACACCGCCGACACCTTGGCGTCGTAGCGGTTGCCGCTGGCGGTGACCTGCGCCGGCACGCCGATCGACAGGTCGCGCGCGAAGCTTTCCGGCACGCGGATCTCCACCTCGAACACGCGCAAGTCGACCACGCTCAGGATCGGCGCGTTGATCGCGACGTTGGTGCCCTGCGCGATCTGCACCTGGCCGACCTGGCCGTCGAACGGCGCGCGCAGCGTCAATGCCTGCACCTGGCGGCGGAGTTCGGCCACCACCGACTGCTGGCGGTCGGCGAGCAGGCGCTTGTTGCGTGCGTCGATGCCCGCGCCCTGGCCCTGCAGCGAGAAGTCCTTGCGCGCCGCGGCCAGCCCGAGGTCGGCCTTCTTCATGCCGTCGAGCGCGCGGTCGTATTCGTTCTTCGACACCGCGCCGCCCTCGTAGGCGCGCTGGTAGCGCTCCACGTCGCGCTGCGCGGCGGTGTGGTCGATCTGCGCCTGGTCGAGCAGCTTCTGCGCGTCCGAGCGGGTCAGCTGCGCATCCAGCATGGCGCGGTTGGCCTCGCCCTGCAGGCTGGCGAGGGTGGATTCCTCCTGCACCAGCTTGCTGCGCAGTTCGGGGCTGTCGATGACGGCCAGCTCCTGGCCCTGCTTGACCACGTCGCCGGCCACCACCTTCAGCGCCACCGTGCCGCCGGCGATCGCGTACAGGGTCGGGCTGTTGGCGGTGATCACGCGGCCGTCGGCCGACAGGTCGCGCACCAGGTCGCCGCGCTTGACCTCGGCGATGCGGATGCGCGAGGCATCGAAGGAACTGCCGCCCGCGCGCCAGCCCGCCACCACCCACACCACGAGCGCCAGCAACGCCAGCGCGGCGCCGCCGCCGGCCAGCCACGCCTTCGGCAGGCGGCGCGGGCCGGACGGGCGGGCGACGACGTGGTCCTGGGCGGAGGTGTCGCGGATGCGGGCGCGGCTGTCCATGGGCTAGGGATGTGATGTCGAAGGGCTTGCGAGGGTTGCATGCAATCGCCGTGCCAATCCCAAGGCGTTGATTGCATTGGGAAACAGAGTGTCCGCGAGTGTCCGCGCGGACACCCGGCCTGTCCGGCCGGACAGTGCTTTCCCGTACACTTCGCGGACATTCCAGGGAGTTCGGGATTCATGTGCGGCATCGTCGGCGCGATCGCGGATCGCGATGTGGTACCGGTCCTCATCGATGGACTGAAGCGGCTGGAGTACCGGGGCTACGACTCCGCGGGGATCGCCGTGGTGGCCGACCGCGACGTGCGCCGCGTGCGCCGCACCGGCCGCGTCTCGGAAATGGAGGGCGCCGCGCAGGCGGAAGGCGTGCATGCGCAGCTCGGCATCGGCCACACCCGCTGGGCCACCCACGGCGGCGTCACCGAGGCCAACGCCCATCCGCACATCAGCCACGGCGTCGCGCTGGTGCACAACGGCATCATCGAGAACCACGAGCAGCAGCGCGAACGCCTGCAGCAGCTGGGCTACGTGTTCGAGTCGCAGACCGACACCGAGGTCATCGCCCACCTGATCCACCATTACCTCAAGCAGGGCGACCCCGGATCAAGTCCGGGGCAGGCTCCCGGGAACGGCTTGCTGGCGGCGGTGCAACGAACGGTGAAGGAACTGCACGGCGCCTATGCGCTGGCCGTGATCAGTCGCAAGGAACCCGACCGCATGGTGGTGGCGCGGATGGGCTGCCCGCTGCTGGTGGGCCTGGGCGAGGGCGAGAACTTCGTCGCCTCGGACGTGTCGGCGATCATCCAGGCCACGCGCCGCGTGATCTTCCTCGAGGAGGGCGACACCGCCGAGCTGACCCGTGATGCCGTGCGCGTGTTCGACGGCGACGACCGGCCGGTGCAGCGCGAGGAACACCTCTCCGACGTGTCGCTGGCCTCGCTCGAGCTGGGTCCGTACCGGCACTTCATGCAGAAGGAGATCCACGAGCAGCCGCGTGCGCTGGGCGACACGATGGAGGCGATCATCGACGCCGGCGGCTTCGAGCCGACCCTGTTCGGGCGCGACGCCGAGTCCGTGCTGCGCGAGGTCGACGGCGTGCAGATCCTCGCCTGCGGCACCAGCTTCTACGCCGGCTCGGTGGCGCGCTACTGGATCGAGGCGATCAGCGGCCTGCCATGCAGCGTCGAGATCGCCAGCGAATACCGCTACCGCCAGGCCGTGGCCAACCCCAGGCACCTGATCGTCACCATCTCGCAGTCGGGCGAAACGCTCGACACGATGGAGGCGCTGAAGTACGCCAAGTCGCTGGGCCACGACCGGACGCTCTCGATCTGCAACGTGCCCGAGAGCGCGATCCCGCGCGCCAGCAGGCTGGTGTTCTACACCCGTGCCGGCGCCGAGATCGGCGTGGCCTCGACCAAGGCGTTCACCACCCAGCTGGTCGCGCTGTTCGCGCTCGCCGCGACCCTGGCGAAGCTGCACGGCCGGCTCGACCCCGAGCAGGAGGCCGGCTACCTGGAGGCGCTGCGCCACCTGCCCGGCAGCGTGCAGCACGCGCTGAACCTCGAACCGCAGATCGCGTCATGGGCCGAGAAGTTCGCGCCCAAGCAGCATGCGCTGTTCCTCGGGCGCGGCGTGCACTATCCGATCGCGCTGGAAGGCGCGCTCAAGCTCAAGGAAATCTCCTACATCCACGCCGAGGCCTATCCCGCGGGCGAACTCAAGCACGGCCCGCTGGCGCTTGTGGATGCGGCGATGCCGGTGGTGGTGATCGCGCCCAACGACACCCTGCTGGAGAAGGTGAAGTCGAACATGCAGGAAGTGCGCGCGCGCGGCGGCGAACTGTTCGTGTTCACCGATGCCGACAGCAACTTCAACGAATCCGAAGGCGTGCACGTGATCCGCACCCCGCGCCACGCCGGCGTGCTCAGCCCGATCGTGCACACCATCCCGGTGCAGATGCTGGCGTACCACGCCGCGCTGTCACGCGGCACCGACGTCGACAAGCCTCGCAACCTCGCCAAGTCGGTGACGGTGGAGTAGCCGGGGCGGTTCGGGGCGCGTCTTTGAATCTGTAGAACAAAGTCAGTACAGAACATTAAAGTCGGTATGAAAGGTCTACATCCACTCCGGTCTCATGAGGATGAGCCGGCGTGGGGGCACTTGGTCAGAGCAGAGCTCGTGGGAGGGGCTTGGTCTTATAGAGACCTGAGACTCAGCGGTGCCAGAGACTTGGAGATTCTCAGATACCTAGCAGGCTGTGATGGCACATCAGTAAAGGAGTACGCGTCTGCGCACGGTGAGATTCTGATGCTGAGGGCGATGGGCAAGGCCGGTACCTTGAGGGGCACTCATCGTGGCCGACCGCTAACTCCAGGCGGAAGAGGTGCACGTAGTGACATACCGCCGCGCGCATGCCGGCAATGTGTGAACGAAGACGTAGCGGAGCATGGCTACTCTTGGTATCGCCTTAAGCAGAATCTCCCTGGACTAGCTACGTGCCACCTGCACGGCCAGCAACTATTCATCGCGGGCACCGCGACCGAGCGAAGGCAGTTCGATGCAAGACTGGGTCAACTCGAAACTCGAGCAGGGAGTCCAGAAGAATTTGCTTACGTAGATGACTTCGTTAGGCGCTACGAGATGGCGCTTTTAATGTTTGTGCAGCGGCGGCACAGTATTACTAGTTGGAGGATGTTGGTAAACGTAGTCGAAAGTCGTTTGAAGAATATCGGATTGGACAAAGAGTCTGAGGCAATCTTCTATTTGGTAAGCGAGCAATCAAACAAAGATTGGCTAGCGCAGAATTTTATCCAAGAGAGAAAGAGGGGTTTGGCTTTGAGGGAAAGTCTGGCGGAGGTGCTGATCAAGCCAACTTTCACGCACCATCTGTCCCTTGCGGTAGCTTCAGTATTTGAAGACTTGGTTGAACTGAGTTTGGCCATCAGCTCGTTAAGGCTCGGGAAGCGAGTCAAGCCGTTTCTTAGGGCAGCCAACTGTAGGCTTCGACACTGAGGCGCAACTCAGACGACAGCCGACAACCCTCTCTACTTTTTCTTGCTGAATCTGTGCGAGGCATTGATCAGGCTGTCCGCACTGAACACGGGCTTAGCCGGCCTTATCCTCGGAACTCTAGTTGCCGTTGATGTTTTTTTTGCAGCAGCGACTTCTTTAGCATTCAAGCTCTTCTCCAGTTCAGCTTGCCGCGCTTCGGCGGCTGCTTTTTCAGCGGGACTGCTGTGCGAATTGCCTGCATGGCATGGTGTAGCTGAGATGGGGCAGGTGAGATCCGCAGGAAGAGTGCTCGGATTGAGAATTCCGGCCTCCAGTTGGAGAATCTCCTTCCTGGATGCTGCGTAATGGATGGATGCGTATGCTTTGCGTATGTCATCGATAGTGACGTGTGGTGCAGATCTTTCTCGCATGGCTAGATATGAGTGATGGAGCAAGTTCGTGAGAAGTCGGTCAATTCCGAACGTAAGGTCGTGCAACTCGTAGTGAACGGCATCATCTTCAATGAGCGGATGAAACTCCACTGAAACCCGAAGAGCGGAACGCACGATGGTTAGCCAATCATTGGAGTTCCGTGGCTCCGGTTTCAGCTCAATAACGTCAGAAAAAAGACGCTGCTTGTCCTCCTGGCCACGGCGCATGAAGCTGTGAAGTAGGCTGTAGTTGGTTGCAATGAATACTGGCGGGCCAATCTTGGTTAACTGAAAGATCGTGTTAGCAGTTAGTGCGCTTTTGTTGCTCCGGCTTATGAACTGAAACTCATCGCCCAGAAGAATTGCAACGCCTTGCGTAGCACATTCTCTAGATACCTCGGTCGACGTAAGTGTTAGCTTCCTTTTTTCGCCATCGTGTCGAAAATGGGGTAGTAACAACGTTTTCGCGCTTACCCCATTTTGAGCTGTGAGCATCCAGGCAGCTTTGAGGCCAAGGGATGCGTGGTCCCGCAGCTCAACCTTGGTGTCTTGGTGCAACCGCTGAAATGCGTTGAGTGTGACGGTCTTCCCGGCACCGGCCAGACTTGCTAGGAGAGTGATCCGCATTTCGCGAGCTGGCTGGATGCCCGAATAGATCCGTCTGAGGATTGAGGGCTCATCGCCGTAAGCGTATCGGGCGTAGGCTCGCGCCTTCGACGTCATGTTGCGCAGAACGAATCTCATTTGTGCGGTTGGGACTACGGTTGATTCGAAGGCGCGCCTGAGCTCTTCGCCCGCTTCGATCGCCGGGAGCTCGCCAAGCCCCGTCAAGACATCAGGACTTTGACGGATGCGCTCATCGATGTATGCATCGGACATCTCCTCCGGAAAACGATCGACGGGGGGCCAGTTCATGGACATCAAGCCGCTTTCGCTCCATCAGGAGTGCCGGCATCCCTACGTTCCTTGCGGGAAGGAGCCCTCCCTGCCCGCCGCTGCCCGTCGTCCCAGTCCAGTCCAGTTTGTCGCTTGTAGTCTTCTTCGAGACTGCTGGCTGTGGCTGCTTTGTGTTCAAAAATCGAGCTAGCCGCAGCTTTCTTGGCCTCATCCAGCTGGAGAAGTTCCGCGAAGGTAAGTGCAAGCTGCGCCTTGTCGTCGTTGATCCTGAGAACCGCGTGGACTTCTTCGATCTTCCCATTGAGCTCGATCCAGGCCATGCGTAAGGCAACGGGGTACACGAAACCTTTGATCTCGATGCGCTTCTGCGCGGCGGAGCGCATAACGTCAGGGTAACTCTGGAGTGCTTCACATTTGAACGCCTGCTTGTTCAGGTGCAACCCATTGCGATCCAGCGTGAAGGTGACAGGGGCTAGATATGATCGAACGGCATCCTGTATCGACATCGGGATGGCGTTCGAGCGACCCCTGGACTGCAAATAGTCAAACATGCCCAATGGGGTGCCGATCACGCCTTGCGTTACCATCTCGGGGGTCAGTCTGCTGGACACGTCGCTCGTTTCGTTGTCCTTGAGGAGTTGGTAAATTTCCCGCCTGGCCATCTGGAACGTCGTCAGATTGCTCAATACATGGCTAGGCGCGGCATCGATCTGACTCTCCCTGGGATGGGAGGATTCGATGATGGCCTTGGCCTGACCGTCATAGGAAGGTGTGATTTCCCTGATGACTGGCGATGCGGACGCCGATCCGAACACTCTGGTGTCGCCGGCATGTGGTCCGCGATCTCCGATCACGTCCGTTGGAAGGCCGAGCGCCGGCCATTGTTCATCGGAAATGCTCAGGCCGAAGATGTTGCAGAAATAGGATTTCGGAATAGCGGCACAAAAGTACATGGAGCGGTATGCGGTCGAACTCTCACCCCCTGACGAAAAGCCAATGCCGGTCAGGAACCCGGTGACGGGGCAGATCAGGCGAGCCACGGTCAATGAAGGTGCCGGCTTTCCGGTTAGCGCATGTCGCGGGATGTCTGGGCAGGTATACGCATCCGTTTCCGAACGCTCATACAGATTGGCGGTGTACTCGGTAAAAGCTCCCTCAGATATGCTTTCGCTTCTTACTGCGTTGGTTCCATACTTCGTTGCTCTCACCTGTGAGAGCCCGAAGGCTTTCAAGACGTGATACCGATAAGGACGGTAAAGCGGAAACGGATGCCCTTGGGGGTGGTAATACTCTCGACGCCCATCGGTTCCCCTGCGCGTCTTGCAGCCGAATTTGAGGATGAGTGCCTTGCGCCAGATCTTGGTCATGGGTACGCCATGTTCCGCAAATGCTTGGTATGACGCCGCGATTGCCTTCTTGAGCGGGACAGCCGAGTGGCCATGCTGCTTGCCCTTTCGGGAGGGACGCCCAGGTTTTTTCATCGAGGCCACTCTGTCATCGCGCGACCAGCGTCCGGAGTTCCGAAATGCAGGCAGTAGTGCTTCCTGCCTTCGACCAAAGCATAGATAGCTGCACAACCAGAGAATGACCCGAGCGGGGTTTTGTTTGTTGCCTTGATCTCGTAGTCGCTGCCGGATGGCCTTTGCCGGATCGTCAAGTTGCAGAAGGCTGTCGATGTCCTCGACGAATGGCTCGACGTGAGCGTAGCGCTCTGCGGCGCGTGCCTCGTAGCTTTTCTTCATTGGGTCAGCCGACGTCGAAATATGACTCAACGACTGTCCCTCATACTGAGTGAGCCAAGGCGGCAGGGGTGCTATGGGCTGCTTGACCAGCGACGCTTCCAGCAACCCTTGCTCAAAGCATTCACTCGGTATGCGGTGAAACTGCGCTTCCCAGTTCGACTTCTTCTTCACAAACGAAACGAACGTGACGCTCATCGACTGGGAGGGATGGGACAGGAAATAGTATGTGATGTCCTTGCAGAGACTGCCGAGCCCCTCCGGTGCGAGCCATGGTGTGCCAACGAGCATTTCAGCCGGCGAACCAGTCTGCGTATCGCGTCAACGGGTCAACCTTGGGCGATTTCAACGGCCGGTCGATCAGCAGAGGGTCGAACAGGTCGAATCGCACCTTGCGTTCCCAGATTGCGCGAAAAAGGATTCCGCGCACGATGTGTTGCTCGAGACGGTGGGCTTGCCCGATATGATGCAACACCGTTTGAATCGTGGAGATAGTGCCAACGGCCTCCTGTAGAACTTGAATGATCTGATCGGATTGCTCCGGTGCAATACCAGGATCGAATGCGTGAGAGGGATAAATGCGCCTGAGATTGGCCGCCAACTGAAGATCAATCTCGGTGCCAGCGATTCGATAGGTAGGGATGCCGGCATCGGCGTAGTACGCCTGCTCAATCTCGTTTCGCAGTATGGCTGAAGCGTCGGGCCCCTGACGCCGAAGGCGACCGAATCGGAGAGGGCCACGGCGTTGGAAGTCTTCTGGCGTCAACTTGACTGACCAATTTATGCAGAACGCGCCTTCATCCCCGTACAAGAACAACAGCAAGTCGCCGACGTACGGAAACGGAACCCACTCTGGCAACCCGTCAGCATTGGTCAGTACAAGCTTGGGGTGTTTCTTGAGCACGCCCAAGCGCTCGGCGACCTTCACGGTTCCCGCATGTGTAGGCAATCCTGACGTCGCCACGCGCGGATGGCCTGAGAGCGGATGGGGAGCTGGCACTGGGCTCAGCAACTTCTGCTCGTGAAGATCGAATAGTCCCGGGTGGAACAACGCCAGCAGGGCAGCGTGAAACTCGGATCTGGAGAGCAGGTGGAGATCGCGGCCGAGCGGTTCGTTCCAGACACGGAAAAGTCGGCTGATGCGTGGCCCTTCTTCGCGCGTGGCTCGAATGGCGGGTTCGTAGTGGTTTCCGAATCGTGAACTGGACTGGCGACGCATGTAGCGCGCGAATCGCTCCTGCATTCGGTCGGATTTGGCCATGCGACGGAGGGCTCAGTCAGACCGTGGCTGGTTGTCTTCACGCGCAGCGCTCGCGGCGCTACTGTCTGGTGGGGACTTCAGGCCGAGCGCGATTGCGGCGAGATGCGCCTTTCCACGGTGGCCGCGAGTACGTCGATTAAGCAGGGCGTAGACCACCGTTGGCTCGAATCCATGAGCGGCTGCCCAGTCGGCGACCGAGGTTCCGGTTCGGCGGAACCAGTTCAGTGCCTCCTCTGGAGTACGAGTTGCTGGCGTCATTACAGTGGCTTAGAAAGTTTGGTATAAAAAAGATTGCACAAAAATACAAAAATATGCAACTATCATTCCTATGGCTATTCATTCCCTAAGACAGGACGCCCCCGATCCAAGGTTTGGAGTTCGCCTCAGGGAAGAGCGGAAGCGCTTGCGGCTGACGCAAGCAGGATTCGCGACTGCCGTCGGGATCTCGACGCCGACGCAGACGGGATACGAGCTTGGCGCTCGAACGCCAGACATCAACTACTTGACCAGGATCGAGCAGCTTGGAGTCGATGGGCGTTATGTGCGGACCGGGATTCACGAAGACGCTCATGCGGTCAAGGTTTTGGACTGGGATCGCTATGCGGCCATTCGTGATGTCGTCTCAGATTGGATTAGAGAAATGGAGCTCGAGATGACTACGCGTCAAGTGGTTGAGGTCGAAAGTCTCGTTTATGAGCTCTGCGTGGATGATCCGGGAGATGTGGAGCAGGTCGCTGGACGTGTTTTGAGACTTGTATCGTCGAGGCGAGCGTGAGCGAGTCCATTGAGAGCAATTCAAAGCCAGCAGAGAGACGCGCAGCTGAGGAAAGGCTGCGTGAGCTCCTAAAGCAAGCGACTGATCCTGATCGCAAACTCGCGGAAGCGCTTCTGGTTCAGAGGCGAACCGCATTCGGAGTTGCAGTAATTTGCCTATCGCCGTTCGTGATCCTGGTTGCAATCCTGTTTCATGAGAGGCACCCAGACATCACGCCGATCGTCCTCTTGATGGCGTTGAGCTTGTTGATCGCTGGGGCGCTGCAAGTAGAGCGCGTGAACATTGCGAGGCGGAAGCTCGCAACCAAGATCCTCAGGCGTCTCGGAAAGTTGCATCAAAGTGAGTGATCTCTCAGCCAACAGGCAATGAAGTCCTTTTGGCCAAGATCGGATTCAGTGAGTGTGGCCGCGCTTGATTCGACATCACAATCGACGCTCTTCGGGGATATTGAACGGCTGCGTTGGTTGCCTGATGAGAGCGTCTTCAGTCTGGCCAGTCGGCTTCATTTCCTTAGTGGCCGGAGCCGCTCAGCCGACACGTCACGCCTGTTGTTTGGCGCAGAACGAGGTGGCTTCCCAGCAGCAACTCCGGGTGGAGTAGCGCACTTTGCAAACGCTTTTGGGCAGGATCTCGGGACGGCACGTGAGGTGCTCATGGGGAACACGGCGTTGCCACAACTGCTGGCGGCGCGACCGAGACCCATGCAGGAAACGATCTATCAAATGGCGGAACTCGGCTCGACCGCAACCCTGAAAGCGAAGTTGGGGTTACTCGCGTCCGGCTTTGGTGGATTGTTGCCGCTGAAGGCTTGCCGAAGTTGTTTGGAAGAAGATATGCAACGGCACGGCACGGGCTATTGGCGCACAGAGCATCTTTTGCCGGGCGTCTGGCTCTGCACTCGTCATGGCGATCTGTTAGAGATCCTGGCATCGATGAGAACCGGTCAGGCCCGATACGAATGGTCCTTGCCCCGCGCCGAACTTCTGGCTCATGTGACCAAAGGTTCGTGGACGCCTACAGAGGTGAATCGACGGCGTCTGGAGGATCTCGCCCGCGCCTCGGTATGGCTACTTGGTCAGGGGAAGCAGGGCGGCATCGATCTGCCTAGGTTCGTCAGCATGCTTTGGACGCGCTTATCGGAGGCTGGGTACGCCCATGGTTACAGGCGTTTGCGGCAGGCGATAGTTAGCAGGGGATTCTCGGAACATTTCGACGGCCTCCGTGAGTTTCCAGAGCTGTCGAGAATTGCAACTACACCGACGATCGGCTACTCGCAATTGATGGCTGTGCTGCAAGGTCGGGCGTGCGGGCTGCATCCGCTGCGCGTGGCATCCGTGCTGGTCTGGCTGTATCCCGGGAGCACGCAATTTTCCGAAGACTATGAGGCTACCCAATCTGCCGCTGCCCCAACGAATCGGATACCTGAAACCACAAAGCAAGAAGATGGTGGAGTGCAGCGCAGGGAACTGGTGGCGCGCGTTGTAGCAGGGGAGTCTGTTTCGTCAGCAGCAAAGGCGATTGGCGTCGAGGTCGTCACAGGGCAAGCATGGGTTGCGGCTGCAGGTATTAGGGTATCTGTACGCCCATCGACGCTTGTGGGTGTCCATCGCAAACGAATTTTCGACGCACTCAGGAATGGAGAAGACAAGGCAGACGTTGAACGCAGATTCGGGATATCGGCATCTTCGGTCAATCGATTGTTGCGAACTGAGGTTGGCCTGCACGTCGCGTGGAAGTCCGCTAGGGAATCAACCTGTCGCGCGAGGATGCGATCCAGCTGGCTGGATCAGCTTTCCGCAACCGGCGCAGGGCCGAAACTCGCAAGGCAGCTTGTCCCTTCTGTCTACGCATGGCTGTATCGGAATGATCGTGAGTGGCTCCGTCAGGTCAATCTGGAAAACGAAATCGAGCCGAAGTCGAACAATGCCCGGGTTGACTGGGATAAGCGGGACAGGAGCCTGAGCCAAGCAATTCTTGACGCTGCAATGGAGATTCATGATCGGCATGAAATGCCGATTCGGCTGGTAGAGATTCTGGCGCGTGTCCCCGAGCTGAAGGCCAAATTACCGAAGTTGAATCGTCTGCCGCTGACCAGCCGAGCACTGGATCAAGTGCTTAAGTTCTCTCGACGGAAAAGAGCTGACGGTTTCGTCCAGCAGCGCACTATCGGATCCGCTTAATGGCCTATCAAATGGAGATGCATCTAGATGAATGACGACGATTGCGAGGCGTTGTGGAATCAGGCGATTGAAGCAGGTCTTGCAGAAGTGGGGCCAGTGAAGGGTCGCAGAACTTATGTTTTGAACATGCGTACCGGCGTGATTGAAGTGATCTCCGAAGAAGCGCATGGACATTGCGATGTTGTCCTAGAAGCAGGTCACGACTTTTCCAGA
>Ga0209571_1000363_pt1 | contig 57077 bp, 48 predicted proteins | sample EBPBio102011_DNA_FD_185866 | JGI IMG/M metagenome (GOLD analysis project Ga0209571, IMG submission 185866) | Wastewater treatment Type I Accumulibacter community from EBPR Bioreactor in Madison, WI, USA - Reactor 1_1/10/2011_ DNA (SPAdes)... | ecosystem: Engineered > Bioreactor > EBPR >... | reverse complement strand
GCCACCGAGGACAGCGGGTCGTTCCCCGCGGCCGCATCCTTGTCGCCCGATCCCGTCATTTCAGCTGGCTCCCGCCTTACTCTTTGGCGCCGTTGATCACGAATTTTTCGACCGCGCCAACACCCAAGTGATAACGGTCGACGATTTCCTTGTAGGTCCCGTCGGCCTGCATGCCGTTCAGCGCCGCCAGAACTGCATCGCGCAGCCCGGTGTTCGATTTCTCGAACGCGATACCATAGGGGTTCGGATCCCCCGGAACGCCGATCTGGTAGAACTGGCCGGGTTCGTTGATCTCCAGATCCGCCAGCCCCTCGACGCCGATCACCGAAGCCTGAGCGCGGCCCTGCTTGATCTGCATGATATGTTCGGCCTGGGTCGGGATCTGGATCACGTTGTAGAGGTTGTCGGCCGGGCAGTTCGCCTTGCCGACCTCTTCCGCCCAGGTGACCCAGCTGGTCCCGGTCGCAACCGCGATGGTCTTGCCGCACAGGCCCTTTTCGTCGGTGATCTCGGCCTTATGGTCGATGGTCGAGTAGAAGACGTTGCCGGTGTTGAAATAGTCGATGAAGTCAAGCTGCGCCTGGCGTTCGACCTTGTCCGAGAAAGCGGTGATGATCATGTCCGAGCGGCCGGTCACGACCTGGGGGATCAGCTGCGGAAACTCGACATTCTGGAACTCGGGCGCAAGGCCAAGCCGGTCGGCGATGGCGCGCGCAAGGTCGATGTCGAAACCCTTCAGCTCCTCGGACCCGGCCTCGGTATATTCCATAGGCGGATAGGCCAGCGAGATGACGATGTTGAGCTTGCCCGAGGTCTTGTTGGCATCCGGCAGAAGCGCTGCTGCGGCGGGATCGGTTTCGGCGAAGGACGGCAGCGCGCCGGTCATCATTAGCGCCGCCACGAGCGAGACGCGGCGCAGCAGGGTCAGGTTGGGGGTCATTGCGGAAGTCCTCTCTCTTGTTGGTCAGTTGGTTGGGTCAGGCCAGAACGCGGCCAAGGAAAGCCCTGACGCGGGGGTCGGCGGGCGCCGAGAGAACCTCGGATGCCGGTCCGGTCTCTCGGATCTCGCCGTCGATCATCACCACCACCCGGTCGGCCGCCTCGCGGGCGAAGCCGATTTCGTGGGTGACGACGATCATCGTGGTTCCTGCGGCGGCGAGGCGCTTCATCACCTCCAGCACCTCGCCGACAAGCTCGGGGTCAAGCGCCGAGGTCGGCTCGTCGAACAGCATCACGCGCGGCTCCATCGCAAGCGCGCGGGCGATGGCGACGCGCTGCTTCTGCCCGCCCGACAATTGCGCCGGATAGGCCTGCGCCTTTTCGGCCATCCCGACCATGTCGAGAAGGTCCATCGCCCGGGTCGTCGCCTCTTCGCGGGACTGGCCGCGCACGACCATCGGCCCCTCGATCACATTGCCAAGGACGGTGCGGTGCGCGAACAGGTTGAAGTGCTGGAACACCATGCCAAGCTGGCTTTGTTGCGCGCGCAGCCGCTTGACCGGCAGTTCATGCAGCGCGCCGTCCTTCAGCGCATAGCCGATGATCTGGCCGCCGACCCAGGCATAGCCGCCATCGGGCACCTCCAGATGGTTGATGCAGCGCAGAAGCGTGGACTTGCCGCTGCCCGATGGCCCGAGGATGCACAGAACCTCGCCATGGGTGACATCAAGGTTGATGCCCTTCAGCACCTCATGCGCGCCAAAGCTCTTGCGGATGCCGACCGTCCTGACCGCGAGCGTCATGCCTGCACCCCCGCCGTGGCCCGGCGCAGCCAGTTGCGGCGCGGGGCCGAGATGGACGAACTGCGGCCGAAGTGGCGCTCTAGGTAGTGTTGGCCGATCGACAGGACGGTGGTGCCGGCCAGATACCAGATGGCGCAGACGAACAGGAGCTCAATGACCGCGCCGTTGATGAAGTAGATCCGCTGTGCCGCGTTCAGCATCTCGGTCATGGCGATGGTCGCGGCCAGTGACGAGAATTTCAGCATCCCCACCGCGCTGTTACCCAGGGTCGGCAGGACCAGCCGCATGGTTTGCGGCAGGATGATGCGCCGCATGGTCTGGCCCGGCGTCATGCCGAGCGTATTGGCCGCCTCGACCTGTCCGCGATCCACGGCTCCGATGCCGCCACGGACGACTTCGGTCAGGTATGACCCCTCGTTCACGCCAAGGCCAAGGACAGCGGCGACAAACGGCGTGATCACATCGACCATCCGCGCATCGACAAGGCCGGGGATGTAGAGGCGCGGGAAGATCAGCGCGATGTTGAACCAGATCAGCAACTGCAAAAGGACGGGCGTGCCGCGGAAGATCCAGACGTAAAGCCAGGCCGCAAAGCGCAGGACCGGGTTGGCCGAAAGCCGCATCATCCCGAAGCCGAACCCCAAGAGGATGCCAAGCGCCAATGCGCAGAAGGTGATGAGGAGCGTCCAGCCGAAGCCTTTGACGATCACCGGGGCTGTCAGGAACTCACCCACGATGGGCCAGCGGATATTGCCTGCGGCAAAGGCCTGAACAAGCAGCGCAAGAACGACCACAACCGCAGCCCCGGCCAGCCAGCGACCAGGATGGCGCAGGCGACGGATCGGCAGGCCCGCCTCCGGCAAAGCGTCCGGGCTGGTTCCGGTCAAGTCCGAAGAAACGACGGCCATTCTGCACTCGCCAACTTGTAGGGTTGTCCCTACAATTGATTAGTGACAGGGTCGACCTTCGTCAAGCGGATTTCGTGCGACTGGCTTTGCGGGCGGGTGAGCTTGTCTGTCAATCGGGGCGCATGATTGCCGGTCTTAACCCACCTCGCTCTGACCGTGGTCCAACGTCTTCTCCAACGCATCCATCCAGAGCCCAACGGCTGGCTGCACGAACATCCCGAGATGCGTCGCTTCGATCACGGCAATGTCGGGTTCTGTGGGAAGTATCGAGTTCCATATCCCGAAGCGTTCGGCCCGATCGTGAAAGACGACCAGCGCCCGTCCTGCGTAGGGCTGCGCCACATAGGATCGCGCCAGTTTGCGTGCGGCATACCAGAAGGCGGGCCAGCGGTTCCCGGGCATCAACCGGCGCGTAACGCTGTTTGGATGCCGGCCGTAAAGATCGACGAGGTGATACTCCACCCGCTGCCAGACCGGCAAACGCCGGAGCGCCTGCGCAAGCCGCGTCAGCGCGCGTGGCGCTTCTTGTCCGGGTGCGCGGGCCAGCGCCCGCACCTGTTCTCCGATCCGCCGGGTGAGCGGCGGGCGGACGAACCCGGGGGCCCTTACAACATCACCCGACCCGGCCGTCCTGTATCGGACCGGCGCCATCGGATCGAGCAGGAACAGAAGCTCGACCTCGTCGCCCTGTTCGCGGAACTGTTGCGCAATCTCCAGCGCGATGAGACCTCCCAGAGAATAGCCGCCGATCCTGTAGGGGCCGTCGGGCTGGACGGCCCTGATTTCTGAAATCTGCGCCGCCGCCAGCTCGCGGATCGCATGCGCCTTCACGAAACCCTGACCCGACGCCCATTGCGTGACGGCATAGAGCGGACAGCCAGCGGTCCAGAGGCCGGGACGGGCAAGTTTCAGGTCAATGTTGCTGAAGAACAGAGGATGCCCCTTGCCCGCCTGAACCAGCGGAAAGACCGTCCGGCGATTCTGCAGATCGTCGGGCTGCTGCCGCGCACGCTCAACGGTCTTCGCAAAATCGTAGAGCCTCGGCGCGTCCCAGATGCCGTTCGGATCGACCGCTATGTCGAAGGCCTTTTCCACATCCAGGATCATGGCAATCGCCGAGAGCGAGTCGCCGCCCTCGGTGAAGAAATGGGTGTCGAGGTCAACCCGGTCGAGACCGAGAACCTTTTGCCAGATCATCGTCAGCCGCGCCTCGGTGTCCGACAGGGACAGCGATCTGGAATAGCCCGGCTCGTTCGTGCCAAGAGGATTGGGCGTGCCAAGAGGATTGGGCCTGCCGACAGGATAGGGCGTGGCGGCGCGGATCGCGGTGCGGTCGACCTTGCCGCTTGCAGTCAGCGGCAGTCGGTCGAAGGCGACGAAGCGCGACGGCAGCATCGCCCGCGGCAGACTGCGGCCGAGCCTTTCGTGCAGGGTTTCGAATGGCAGCGACCGGCCTTGCTGCCAGACCACAGCGACAACGATGCCGCGCGCCGACGATCCGGTGTCGAACCAGGTTGCCGCCGCATCGGCTACACCCGGAACCTGCAAAAGCGCCGCCTCGACCTCTCGCGGTTCGATACGCACGCCGCGCACCTTGATCTGATCGTCATTGCGTCCGAAGTAGTGGATGACGCCGTCCCGGTCGCGCCTCACCAGATCGCCGGTCCGATAGAAGCGCTGCTTGTCGGCAAAATACCGGGTGAACCGCTCCGCTGTCAGATCGGGCCGAAGGCGATACCCTCGCGCCACGCCCGTGCCGCCGATCAGCAGTTCGCCCTCTTGCCCGTCGGCGACAGGTTCGCCATCCGGGTCGACGACAAGGGCAGTGCAGCCGACCAGTGGTTTGCCGATGGGTGCGGAAATCGTCGAGGCGAGCGGGCCCTCGGCCGGCGACGGACCAAGACGATAGCCTGTTGCCCAGACGGTGGTTTCGGTTGGGCCATAGAGGTTCAGTGCCAGGTTGGCGACCTCAGGCAGCCGCGCGGCCAGTGACGGCGTGATCGGCTCGCCTGTGCTGATGGCGACCCGCAGATGCGGAAACTCCGCGCCGGGCTGCAGAAGGACCGACCAGCTCGACGGCCCCAGCTGAACCACGGTAACGTTGTGCCGCCGAAGATCCGCAACCAGTTGCGCCGGGTCGCGCAGCAAAGCCCTGCTGCGCAGCAAGAAACTTCCCCCCACCAAGAGCGGCAGGAAGAGTTCGACGGCAGAAATGTCGAAGGCGATCGTCGCAACTGCCAGATAACGGTCGCCGCAGCCGAACCGCAAAAGATCTCGCGACGCGAAGAGCAGGTTGATCAACTGGCGATGCTCGATCTCGACACCCTTCGGCTCGCCGGTGCTGCCCGATGTGAAGAGCACATAGGCGAGGCGGTCATCTCCCGGCGCGCAGTCGGGGGGCTCATGCCCTTGCCCCGATGCGATCAGGGCCGCGGGCTCGATCATGACAGGAAGGTCTGGCCCCGCCGCCTTCAGCTTCTCCAAAAGCTCCGCAGTGCCCAGAATGACCCGGCAGGCTGCCGCCTTCTGGATGCGAAGCCCGCGTTCCGGCGGGTCCTCCGGGTCGACGGGCACATAGGCCAGGCCGGACCAGAGGATGGCAAGCAGCAGCGCCACCATGTCGGCATCGCGCGGAACGAGGATCGCGACCGCCGTCTCGGGCGCCAGGCCGAGCCGCGCGAGCCCCCGGACATAAGCCATCATGCGATCGTGAAGGTCGCGGTAAGTCCAGGCGCGCTCGGCCACGAGCGCTATCGCCTCCGGGGTTTCACCCGCCTGACGTGCGAAGAGTGCCGCCAGATTCGCCCCGATCCCTGCGTCTTTGTCGGCCGCCTGCGTCACGGGCACAGGCCTTTGGGCAGGTTAGATTTTCTTGCAGTGAGAACTGGCGAAAAGTCTTCCGCCGGTTCCCAGTGGTAGAGCCCGCGCACCGGGGCGCCGCTTCCGGACAGCCCGACGTGGAAATGCGTCGCCATTGCCGCGACGAAGGCCGCGCCCAGACGGACCGAATAGCTCCCGAAAGGGCACTGATGGCGGTCGATGCCGAACGGTGAATAGCGGTCCGGCCCGGGCCGTTCGCCCAGGAAGCGGCTCGGATCGAAGCTGAAGGGCTCGGCATGTGCATCCGGTGACTTGTGAGATTCCCAGATGCAGAACCGGACATTTGCGCCCTTCGGGAACAAAAACCCCTCGGCCACGAAATCGCGTTTGACCCGCCGCACCAGGCGTTCGGATTGCTCTAGGCGCAGCGCCTCCATGACAAAGGCGGCGGCGACGGGCTGCTGCGTGTCGGTCCCGTCGGCGATCCGTTCCATCCAGTCCGGATGCATGGCGGCGAACCAGGTTAGCCAGCGAAAGAAGGCGGCCATGTCGTAGCGGCCCATCTCGACCATGTAGATCAGGTTGCCCAGCATGACGGCATCAACTTTGCCCTGCTGCAGAAGATTGGCGAGCACGCTTGTATTTGTGGGCCCGCGGGCTTCCAGCGTGGCAGAGTGCTGGCGCAGGATCGCGGCAATCGCTGCATAGGCGCGGGCCTGTCGCGTTCCGATGTTCCAGACGAGCCCATTGCCCCCAAGTTCGCCATAGGCTTCGACTAACGGGTCCCGTGCCGGATCGCCTGGTTCGACGCCGAAGATGACATGGACCAGCTCGTCAAAAACAATCCGGGCAAGCAGCGATCTTAAGGCCTGCACCCCCATCGGGGCAGCATCCTGCCAGCCTGTCAGCCCGTCCAGAATATGCCCGACCCCCGACACCTGCGCCCCCGCGCGGTCGGCAGGCAGGGTTCCGATCGCCTGGACAAGTGCCGACCGGTAGCGGCGGTGATCGTCCCCCTCCATTTGCCGCAGGATGCCCTTGTCGAAGAGCGTGCCGACATCAATTGTCACCGGGTGCAGATCATCTTCGTGGGCGCGCAGGATCTGGCGGCAGCGGGGCAGGCCGACAACATAGATCCAGGGGCTGCCCCAACCACGGCCCTTGAACACCGGGCCCACTTCATCGGCCATGCGAAGCAAAGCCAGACGGTCGGCCTTTTCCAGGATGTCCAGAGGCTGCGCCTTGTCGCCTGGCGGCAGGCGGACTCCGCGAAACAGGGAAACCAGTGCCGCCCTTACCTGCACGGCGTCAAATCGCCGGTGAGCGCTCACACCCGGCAGATGGCTTCGCAGTTTCATTAAAGGACGCTGCTACGCCAGACTATTCTTTGCAAGTCCAAGCAATGCCGAGGTGCCCTGACCTCGACTTCGCCCACGGCATGCTGCCTTCAGGTGGGTCAATTCGGGATCAGGGCTCGGGCCGATCCCGGGCAGGCGCCACCCCTTCCGGTTACAAGCAAAGGTATTCTGGCGACACCTTCTGGACTGGTCTTGCGTCCGGGCCAGTATTCGCGCCGCGCGGGACTCGACGCAAAGATGACATGCGCGAAAGGCTCGATCTGCTGGCATAGTGCCTGGGGGAACGGGACTGGAATGCGCACTTGCCGTTCCGATGACGGGAGCGCGCGATGCAGCGGTTTCGACGGATGCGAAGGTTACAGAAATTTGCCTCCGTTCACACCGCGATCCAGAACCATTTCGACCACGAGCGCGCCCTTTGCAGCCGACAGAGTGTCAAGCTGAACCGCGCCGCCGCTCTCAACGAGTGGCGTGATCCCCTTGCCGCCCGACGGGGAGCATGGGTCGGGCAAACCGAGAGACGAGTTCGCATTCGTCTGGCAGCACCCGACCCGATGCCGATCAGCGCCGGCGCAGGCCGAAGCCGAGCAGGTCGCGGGTATAATCCTGCTGCGGGTGCTCGATCAGATCGGCACTGGTGCCTGTCTCGATGATCTCGCCCCGCCGCATCACCGCGAGCCGGTCGGCGACATGGGCGACCACCTTCAGGTTGTGGGTGACAAACAGCATCGACAGGCCCATTTCGGCCTTCAGATCGGCGAGCAGGTTCAGGATCTGCGCCTGCACCGAAACATCGAGCGCCGAGGTCGGCTCGTCCAGCACCATCAGCTTCGGCTCCAGCGCCAACGCCCGGGCGATCGCCACGCGCTGGGCCTGACCGCCGGATAGCGCGCGGGCGCGGCGGGGCAGGAAGTCGCCGGGCAGGCCGCAGCGGGCCAGCAATGCCGCACAGCGGTCATGCAGCGTGGCGTCATGGGCATCGCCGCGCGCCAAGAGCGGTTCCGCGAGGATCTCCGCCACGGACAGGCGCGGGCTGAGCGACAGGAAGGGGTTCTGGGCCACGACACCGACGGCCTGCCGGGCGCGCCGCAACGCTGCACCGTCGAGCTGGCTCCAGTCCTGGCCGAGGATGCGGATGGCTCCGCTCTCGGCGGGGATCAGTCCGAGGATCGCGCGCAACAGGCTCGATTTTCCCGAGCCGCTCTCGCCGACAAGCCCAAGGGTTTCGCCACTGCTCACCGTCAGGCTGACGCCGCGCAGGGCAGGGGCGGGGCGGGCGGTGAAAAGACCGCGCGCCGGATACCGTATCACCAGATTTTCAACAGAGACGACGTCGGTCATGTCGGCTCCAGATGGCAGATCCAGCTATGCCCCGCCTCCTGCCGCAGCGGCGGCGGGCTGGCGCAAACCGGCATGGCGAAGGGGCAGCGCGCTGCGAAGGCACAGCCGGGCAGGGCAGCGGTGGGTGGCGGGATTGACCCCTCGACCGTGGCCAGACGGGCGCCATGCGGCGCGGCATCCGGCAGGGCGGCGAGCAGGGCCTGCGTATAGGGGTGGCGGGGAGCGGAGAGCAACCGGCCGACCGGGCCTTCCTCGACCGAGATGCCGGCGTAAAGCACGGTTGCACGATCGCAGGACGCGGCCACGACATCCATGTCATGGGTAATCATCAGCACCGTCAGGCCGCGCGTCTCGACCAACTGGCGGAGGAGCTTCAGCACCTGTGCGCCGACCGTCACGTCAAGCGCGGTGGTCGGTTCGTCGGCGATCAGGAAATCGGCGCCCGTGGCCAGCGCCTGGGCGATTACCACGCGCTGCTGCATGCCGCCGGAAAGCTGGTGGGGGTAGAGTTTGAGAAGCTTCTCGGGCTCAGGCAGGCCGGTAGCCAACAGGATCTCGACGGCCATCGACCGGCGCGCGCCCTTCGCCAGACCGTGGTGGCTGCGGATCACGTCGTCCATCTGCCGTCCGATCGTCAGCACGGGGTTGAGCGCGGCGGCAGGGTCCTGTGAAATCAGGGCGATCCGCCTGCCACGAAGCGCGCTCAGATCAGAGGCGACATGCCTGGAAAGATCGAGTGTCCCAAAACGGAAGCGTTCGGCCCGGACAGACGCGCCTTCCGGCAGAAGACCAAGCAGCGTGAGCGCAGTCATGGTCTTTCCGCAGCCGCTTTCACCGATCATTCCGTGGATTTCGCCCTTCGCAAGCCGAAGGTCGATCCGGCGCAGCACGTGGATCGGACCTGACTTTGACGGCAGCGTGACCGAGAGGGCGGCGATATCAAGCATCCTCGCCCTCCCGGTCCCGAAGGGCGTCGCCAAGGACCGAGAAGGCCAGGGCAAGCAGGAAGACGGCGAGGCCGGGGGCGGCGGAATACCACCAGCGCTCGGGGAAGAACTTGCGGCCCGCGTCGACCATCTGGCCCCAGTCGGCGGTCGGGGGCAGGACGCCGAGGCCAAGGAACGAGAGTGCGGAGGCGGTCAGCAAAGCCGGGCCGACATCGAGTGCTGCCTGCACCGACAGAGGGCGCAGCGCGGCGGGCAGGATGTGGCGGATCAGGATGCGGGGATGCGAGACGCCCATCAGCCGCGCAGCCTCGACATAAGGCTGACCCCGCAGCGCCAGCACCTCGGCACGTGCGATCCGGGCATACCAGGGCCACCAGGTCACTGCGACGGCAAGGATCGCGTTGATCAGGCCGGGGCCGAGGGCGGCGGCCATCAACACGGCCAGCAGCAGGGCAGGGAAGGCGAGGAAGACATCGGTCATCCGCATCAGCCCTTCATCCCACCAGCCGCCCGCATATCCGGCGATCAGTCCGACCGGCAGGCCAACGGCGAGCGCCACGAAGACGATCAGCAGGCCCGACGTCAGCGAGACCCGCGCGCCATAGATGACGCGCGAAACCATGTCCCGGCCCAGGTGATCGGTGCCGAAGAGATGGGTCAGCGACGGCGGCTGGAACTTGTCGGCAATGTTCGGGGCCCCGGCGCCCTGGTCCGGGAAGGGCGAGATCCAGGGTGCGAAGAGTGCGAGAACCACCGCCAGCACGACAATCGCGAGCGCGATGGTTCCCTTGGGGCCGAGGCGTGCGGTAAGGCTCATCACAGTGCCACCCTGGGGTCAACCAGCGCCTGGACAAGGTCAAGGATCAGGTTCATTGCGACATAACAAAGGGTTACGACGAAGGTGGAGGCTGCGATCACCGGGAAATCCTTAGACAGCACTGCCTCTGAGACATAGCGGCCAAGGCCGGGCCAGGCGAAGATGATCTCGACCAGAACGGCGCCGGTCAGGGCATAGGCGAAGGACAGGCCCAGCACGGTCAGCGAAGGTCCTACGGCATTAGGCAAAGCATGGCCGAACAGGATGCGGGCGCGGGACAGGCCAAGCGCGCGGGCGGCAAGGATGTGGCGGCGGCCAAGGATCTCGATCATCGCAGAGCGGGTCAGACGCATGGCGATGCCGGCCGGATAGGCGGCAAGGGTCAGCGCGGGCAGGATCAGATGGGCAAGCGCATCGCGGAACACGTCGAGCCGGCCCGCGATCAGGGAATCGATCAGGGTGAAGCCTGTCACCGGGTCAAGCGGCGCGGAAAGCGCAATCTCGCGGGAGAGGCGGCCTGACAGGGGCAGGATGCCGATGCCTTGGGCAAAGAAGGCCTGCAGCAACATGGCGAGGAAGAAGGTCGGCATGGCCACGGCGGCGATGGACGCAAGGCCCCCGGCGCGGTCGAGCCAGCCGCCGCGCCGAGCCGCCGCGAAGGCACCGGCCGGGATGCCGATCAGCAGCGCCAGAAGGGTGGAGACGGTGGCCAGTTCCAGCGTCGCCGGCAGGTAGGCGCGCAGGTCCTGGGCGATCGGCCGGCGCGACTTGTAGGAGACGCCGAAATCTCCGGTCGCCATCGCCGCCGCGAAGGCGGCGAACCGCTGCGGCAGGGGGGCATCAAGGTGAAGCTCGGCCCGCGCTTTCTCGATCTGGTCGGCGGTGGGCCTCGGCCCGGCGTAAAGCGCCGCAGGGTCAGAGGGCACCACCTGAGCCGCCACGAAGACGAGGAAGGTGACCCCCAGCACGACCAGTACCGAAAGTGCCAGCCGCCGCAGGAGATAGCGACCGAGCCCCATGGGTCAGGCCTTCCGGCTCAGGTCGCCGGCGAAGACGACATGGCCATAGGCCGGGTTGTCGGCATAGCCTTGCAGGTTCGCGCGGATGACATGGACATTCGGCTTGTCCAGGATGAAGACCGCCGCCGCATCCTCGATGATCTTGCGCTGCGCGGCCCGGAAATCATCCTCGGCCTTGGCGCGGTCGGTGCCGGCCAGCGTCGCGCCGTCATCAATCAGCTTGTCGACATCGGCGTTGGAATAGTAGCCGAGGTTGTAGTTCGGCGCCGCCTCGCTGCGGAACAGGCTGACCAGATAGTCATAGGGCGTCACATAGGTCGGCCACCAATACATCACGAAGATGTCCTGCGCGGTCGCGGGATCGGCCTTGGCAAGCTGCCACTGCGCCTCCCATGCCATTGGCTGCAGGGTCAGGTTGATGCCAAGCTGTTCCAGGTTGGCCTTCCACAGTTCGCCCGCGACCTGCTCGAGCGGGTCCGAGGTGGCATAGGTCATGGTCAGGTCAAGACTGGTGACGCCCTCTTCGGCCAGAAGCTTGCGGGCGGCGTCCAGATCGGTGTTCGGGATCGGCGCGTCGGGGTCATGGCCCCAGATGCCAGGCGGGATCACGCCATGGGCACGTGCGCCGAGGCCCGCAGTGCCGGCATTGATCACGTCGTCGTAGGGGAAGGCAAGCGACAGGGCTTGGCGCACCTTCGGCTTGTCGAGGGGCGCGCGCTTGGTGTTGTAGAGCCCGAACAGGGTTTCGAACGACGGGTTGGCCACCACCGAGAGATCCGGATCGGCCCGCATGATTGCCAGATTGTCGTAGGGCAGGCCGTAGGTCCAGTCGGCCTGGCCGCTCTGGATCATGTTCTGCCCAAGCGTCGAATCCTCGACCACCTCGAACGATACCTTGTCAAAGCCGCCCTCTTTCGCCTTGCCCCAATGGCCGGTGAAGCGGCTGGCGACGGCACGTTGGCCGGGTTCGTAGCTGTCAATCTTGTAGGGCCCGGTGCCACCGTCGTTGCCGGCGTTGAACCAGGCATTGTCCTTGGCCTGAGAGGCGGGGCTGAAGATCCAGGCGGCGAACCCGGCCGAGGCGATGATGTCGAGCGGTTGCGGCGAGGACAGCTTGAAGACCACCGTGGCGGGATCGGGCGCCTCGATGCCGGTGACGGCGCTCCAGATGAAGGCGGCGCCGCCGGCGATCTTCATGGTGCGCTCGATCGACCCCTTGACGGCGTCGGCGGTGAGCGGCGTGCCATCGTGAAAAACCACGCCCTGCCGCAGCTTGAAGGTCCAGCTCAGGCCATCCGCCGCCGTCGTCCAGCTTTCGGCCAGGACTGGCTCGATCGTCGCGGTGCCGCCATCGGTGCCTGGGTAATAACGGGTCAGGCCTTCATAGACATTGGCAAGCACCAGACCGTCATTCGAGAACGAGGTCGAGGGGTCGAGGTCTGGAAAGCCGGCCGGGTTGGCCAGCGTCAGGATGCGACTGCCGTCCTGGGCGATGGCCACGCTCCAGGCCGAGGGGGCGAAGGTGGCCAGACCGGCGAGGCCTGCGGTTTTCAGAAGGTCGCGGCGTTTCATGGGTCAATCTCCGGTGGAAGGGTGATCGGGACGGGGATGGTCGTAGAACGGGACGGGCAGGGCCGCGGCCGCGATGCCGTAGGGGACATAGTCGTAGTCATACCCGAAGGCGCGCGGCCCCATCACCTTGAGCGCGGCTTCGCTGCGCAGCAAGGGTGTGCAGGGGATCGCCAGCACGGCGACGCGCAGGCCATAGCGCTGCTCTTCGGTGCCGATCGGGCGGCCGGTTTCTGCATCGACGATGCAGATCAGGTCGGGCACCATGACCAGCCGTTTGTCGCCCTCGGTCGCAACGAGATATTCGTTCTGGATGTCGATGGCGATCTCGCGCCCGGTATCCGAGTCGAGACCGGCGATGACCAGCCGCCCGCGCACGAACCCGCCCGCAAGACGGCGCTCGATGTCGACGACCTTGCCGCGCATCACCAGACCGCCGCCGGCCTGGTCCAGGATCGCGGCAATCGGGTCGGTCTTGGTTTCGCGCGCCGAAATCACGGCGTTTCCAAGCACCCAGGCGAGCGAGGTGGTGTGGACGACGCCGTGCTGGCGAATGAAGGCGCCCGATATCGGCGCGGTGGTCATGCACGCCGTGCAGCCCATGGCCACCGTGGCGGCGCGCATGATCTTTTCCAGCATGGCCGGGGCCGAGGCGCGGGTAATGACGACCGTGTTGCCCTCGCTGTCGGACAGCGCCGCGGGTTGGCTCGCCTGACCGCCGACGAAAAAGGTCGACATCTGCACCTCGGGGAAGGCGCGGCCCATCGCGTCGCAATCGACCACGGGTAGGTCGAGCCGCGCAGCGGTGATCATCGGATAGATGCCGTTGCCGCCGCCAACCTCGTCGCCAAGGATGGCGGTGACCGGCCGGCCCGTGTGCGCTTCGATCGCACGCAGGACCCGCTCGCCCTCGCCGCCCTCGCCCATCTTCTCGACGCCGACCGTCGGGGCGCCGATGCCCGAGATGCCGATGATCTGCGCGTCGTCGGGCAGGTCGGCGGGCCGGATCATGCGGATGCGATGGCCCAGGCGCAGCATTTCCTTGGCGGCCAGCATCTGCAGGTAGGAGCTGCCGCCGCCGCCGGTGCCAAGGATGCCGACGCCGATGGCAATGCGGTCGATGTCGCTTTCAGTCAGGGTCCAGTAGGTCATGCTGCGAGGTCTCCCACCACCTTGACTGCAAAGCGGATCGCATTGCCCGGCAGGTAGCTGAGCGGGGTTTCTTCCAGTTCCGCGAGTTCGATCGTCTCGGCCCGCGCGCCGGCCTCGATGGCGCGGGTCCGGGCTTCGGCGATCACCGCGTCGAGCGCGCGTTCGCGGCTCGTGCCTTCCAGCGCCACCACGCGGTCAACCTCGCCCGAAACCTGGGCGATGGCCGCGCCGATCGCGTTGGCGCTGCCAAAATGATCGGGCCGCAGGCAGGCAGAGGTGCCGGCAAGCTGGCCTTCGATCAGGACAGAACCACCGCCGACCAGAACTGCGGGAATTGGCGCGGCAGAGGGCTTCATGCGGTCGAGCACGGCTTCCACATCGGTCTTCATCCGGGCGAGCGCCACCTTGACCAGACCGGCATCGAGATGCGCGACACGGGCGCGGTCGCCAAGATCGACGAGCCCCGCCGCCACCGCGATATCGGTCGCGGTCAGCGTGTCGCCCCCGAAGCAGAGCGCCTTCTGGGTGAGGCGGAAGCCGACCGATTGCGGGCCGATCGTCAGCGGAGCTGCGCTTACCAGAGAGCCGCCGCCGAGGCCGAAGGAATGCACGTCGGGCACACGGAAATTCGTGGGGATGCCGCCGATCACCGCGCCTTCGCTGCGGCTGCGCGGGAAGCCCGCGACCAGCATGCCGATATCGGTGGTGGTGCCGCCCACGTCGATCACCGCGGCGTCCTTCAGCCCGGTCAAAAAAGCCGCGCCGCGCATCGAGTTCGTCGGCCCCGAGGCGATGGTGAAGACCGGATGGCGCTCGGCGAAATCGGCGGCCATCAGGGTGCCGTCGTTCTGGGTCAGGTAAAGCGGGCAGGTCAGCCCCAGCCCGGCAAAGGCGGCGCGGAAGGCCGCGACAGTCGCGGCGCCAAGCGCCGACAGCCCGGCATTGAGGATCGCGGCGCTTTCGCGCGGCAGTAGCCCGGTGCGGCCGATCCGGTGCGAGAGACTGAGCGCGACGCCCGGCATCTCTTCGGCGACAATCTCGCCGGCGGTCAGTTCCGGTTGCGCATCAACCTGGGCAAAGACCGAGGCGATGGCGACGGCGCCCACGCCCTCGGCCCGCCATCTCCGGCAGACGGCGCGGATCTCGGACGGGTTGAGCGGCGTGATCGGTGAGCCGTCGACATTCACCCCGCCGCCGACCATCTCGGCCCCGCCATCGACAAGGGTGCGCAGGTCCTTCGGCCAATCGACCATCGGTGGCAGGAGCCGCGTCGCCTGACCTGCCAGCCGCAGCACGCCGACCTTGCGCAGATGCTTGCCCTCGACCACGGCATTGAGGAAATGCGTGGTGCCGATCATCACCGCGCCGACCTTCGCCGCAGGCATCGCCGCCGCATCCAGAACCGAGCGGATCGCTGCCGCGACACCGCCCGTCACATCCACGGTCGTCGCGGTCTTGATGGTGGCCAGCACCGTCGTTCCGCGCAGGAGTGCCGCGTCGGTGTTCGTGCCCCCGACATCCACGCCGATCCGTATAAGGGTCATTCCGTCTTTCTCCCAATCGCCTCGGCCAGCGCGGTGGTCCGCGTGCCGAAGGCCTTGTACATGCGCAGGATGATGTAGGGCTCGACCCGCCGGACGCCGGGGATGGAGGCGATCACCGTCTCGCAGAAATCTAGAAGCGCGGCATGGGTTTCAACGAAGATCGCCCCCGTCAGATTGAACCGGCCCGAGGTCGCGGCGAGGTAGCCGACCTCGTCGAATTCGCCGAGCGCGATGGCGACATCGTCCAGCCGGCCCGGCTCGACCTCAAGCCAGACATCGGCCTGCACCTCGCGGCCCATCGCGGTCGGATCAGGGATCGCGCCGATCACGATCATCCTGCTTTGCAACAGCGCCGCGATCCTGTTGCGCACCGTGCGTTCCGACACGCTGCCGATCGTTGCGGCGATCTCGGACGCCGATAGCCGGCCATCCTCGGTCAGAAGACCGATGATCGTGCGGTCAAGGTCGTCGAGTTCGAAACGTTGCATGGCAGATTCCTTTGACGCAGAGGCAAGTCCGAAACGGCAAACAGGTCAAGAGAAATTTGCCGTTTCGGAAGCAAAAAGCGAAGATTGATTGAAAAATCGGCGCTTCGGCGCAGTGTCTCTGCCAAAATCGCACAATTTTCACCACTCGGTTTCCGAATCGGCACGCCCGGAATCCCCGCACGCAACGGGGCCGCCGGGATTGCCGGGGCAGACTGGTTGAGCGGAGGGTGGTCGCCGAGCTTCGGGGGGATGACCAGGCGTTCTCCGGGGCTGGGCCCGATGGCCCCAACGCTCTTCGGCGCGGCCAGGTCCAGTCGGCAGGTAAAGCCGTCCGTCAAGCCGCTGAAGACCGAACTTTGGGTCGGCCAGGCCTGGCGCCTTACGAAGGGTCTTGACGGCTCCGTCAGTTCGGGTCTTAATTAATCCATCGTTTGGATTTAATCATACACCGGGGGGGAGAGATGGAACTTACGAGACGCGGCATGGCGGGAATGATCGCCGGAGCAATGGTGACAGCGACACTGAGGCCGGCCTTTGCCGCTGGCGGCGAGGTGCGCATGCTGATCTGGGACGGCTATGCGGACCCGGAGTGGGTGGCTGAATTCGAGAAGCAGTCCGGTTACACCGTGCGTGCGACCTATGCCACCAGCGCCGACGAACAGATCGCCAAGATGAAGGCCAGCGGCGGCAAGGACTATGACATCGTCGCGGTCGACAGTGCCAGCATCAAGACCTTCGTCGACCAGAAGCTGATTGTGCCGCTGGACATGGCGCGCCTGCCAAGCTTCGACAACCTCCTGCCAGACTTCAAGAACTTCCAGGGCCCGATCTTTGGCGGGGTGCGCTATGGCGTGCCGCTGGCCTGGGGGTCGCTCGGTCTGGTCTACGACAAGGCAACCTTCCCCGAGCCCCCGAAATCCTGGGCGGTGATGTGGGATCCGAAGTATAAGGGCCGGGTCATCTCGCAGGACGACGCCAACAACAACATCAACCTCGGCGCCATCATGCTGGGGATCAAGGACCCGTTCAACGTCAAGCCGGATGAGTTTCCGCTTATACGCACGAAGCTGGCCGAACTGCGGGGCAACCTCCTGACCTACTTCGCGGGCTTCGACGAAGGCACCACGCTCTTTGCAGAGAACAACGTGGTCCTCATGTTCTCGATGGGTGAGCTGAGTGCCATCGCGCTCCAGAAAAAGGGCTTCGATGTGGGCTATGCGATCCCGGATGAGGGCGCGCTTGGCTGGATGGACAGCCTGACGCTGAGCGCGGGTGCCACCAATGTCGACGGTGCCTATGCCTGGATGAACTTCCTGCTCCAGGCCAAGTACGGCGCAGACATGACCAAGAAGTTCGGCTACGGCAGCACGACCTCGGCCGACGGCGCCCCGGATTATACCTCGCGCCTGAAATGGGCCAAGCCGCCGGAAGACCTTGCCATGCGGCAGACCGTCTGGAACGAGGTCCGCTCCGGCGCGGACTGACCGCAGTGAAGTCCAAGCAGGCCGGGCACCCTGTGTCCGGCTCCTTTCGCCGAAATCAGTGTTCCGGGAAACCGCATGAACCAGCGAAGCGACGTACTGACTTTGGAGGCCGTTGGCAAATCCTTCGGCTCCACCACGGTTCTGAGAGACATCACGCTGAGCGTGGCATCGAACGAATTTCTGACCATTCTGGGACCGAGCGGATCGGGCAAGACAACGATCCTGCGGCTGATCGCCGGCTTCGAGGCCCCGACGACGGGCCGCATCATGCTGGATGGCGCCGACATCTCGCAGATGCCGATCAACCGGCGCCCGTTCAACACCGTGTTTCAGGACTACGCGCTGTTTCCGCATCTTTCGGTGCGGCGCAACGTTGGCTACGGCCTCATGGTGCGCGGCGTCCCGAAGGCCGAGATCGAGCCCAGGGTCGAAGCCGTGCTGGCCATCGTCGGCCTGCAGGACTATGCCTTGCGACTGCCGCGCGAGCTGTCCGGTGGCCAGCGGCAGCGCGTCGCCCTGGCACGCGCCATCATCTGCGAGCCGCGCGTGATCCTGCTCGACGAACCGCTGGCGGCGCTTGACGTCGCGCTGCGGGCGCAGATGTGCAAGTTCCTGAAGGACATCCAGCGGCGGCTCGACATCGCATTCGTCTTCATCACGCATGACCAGCAGGAAGCCATCGCCATGTCGGACCGGATCGTGGTGATGCGCGATGGCCGGATCGAGCAGATCGGTGGGCCTGAGGAGCTTTACGCCTTTCCCGCGTCGCGCTTTGTCGCGGGATTTTTCGGCGAGAACAATCTGATCGACGGCGTGGTAGGCGCCGTCGACGGGGCGCGCTGCAAGGTGGAGACGCCGATTGGCCCGCTTTGGGGCTCCGCGCGCGGCCCAGCCGCCGTGGCCGGCGCAGAGGTGCATCTGGCGATCCGCCCGGAGGCCCTGGTCCTCGGTGCCACGGACGGGCACCGGTTCGTGGTCCGCGATGCGCAGTTCGCCGGGCCGACCACACTGATCGAGGCACAGGGTGTCGTCGCACCAGAGGTGACGCTGCGCCTGCGGGTGCCAAGCGGCGGCACGCGCGCGCTGCCAGCTGTCGGCGATGTCGTGGCAATTGGCTGGTCCGAGACCGACGCGCGGGTCATCGCGGCGGAGGGGTCCAATGGATGATCGCCGCGATCTGTGGCGGATGGGATGGGCTGCGTTCTGTCTCGGGCTGCCGTTCCTGTTCGTTCTGGCCCCGATCGGGACCTTCATCCTTTACAGCTTCTGGCACAACGAAAGCGGCGCCCTGGTGCGGGAGTTCACGCTGGAGAACTATCGCGCTTTCTTTGCCGATCCGGTGTTTCGCAACATCTACCTTCAGACCGTTGCGCTCTGCCTCGGCGCGACGATCGTCAATCTGGTGGTCGGCTATGCGATCGCGCTTTTCGCATCGCGCCGCCCGCCCCGGTTGCGGTTCGCACTGATCCTGATGTTCATGCTGCCCCTGTTCACCAGCTACATCATCAAGGTCTATGCCGTGCGCGGCATCCTTGGCCATCGCGGGGTGCTGAACGAGCTCTTGCTCGCCAGTGGCCTGATCAGCGAGCCGATCACGGCGTTCATCTTCAGCCAGTCCGCCATTTTCCTGACCTTCATCGTGCTCTATCTGCCCTTTGCAATCCTGCCGATCTACCTGTCGATCGAGCGGATCCCGGAAAACCTTGGCACTGCCTCGGCAGACCTTGGCGGCAGCCAGATGGACGAGATCCGCCATATCATCCTGCCGCTCAGCCTGCCTGGCGTGGTGGTCGCGGCGCTTTTCAACTTCGTGATGACCTTTGGCGACTTCGTCACCCCGACGATGGTCGGCGGCACCGAGGGGTTCACCTTCGGGCGCATCGTGTTCTCGCAATTCGGGGTCGCGCTGAACTGGCCGCTCGGGGCGGCGCTGGCGGTGATCCTGCTTGCGACCTCGGTGCTGGCGGTCGGGGTTGCCGGCCTGGCGATGCGGTGGAGCACGGCACGATGAAGCAGCGTTCAGGTCTGTTCGACCTAGTCCTGGGAACCCTCGCGCTGGTGTCGCTGGTGATTATCTACGCACCGCTGGCCGTGGTCTGGGTATTTTCAAACTGGCAACCGGTGCGCGTGCGCGGAGCGCTGCAACTGGCTCCGTTTTCATGGGACAGCTATGTTGCGCTGACCCGGAACGCCGACATTCTGGGGGCGCTTGGCACGACGCTGCTAGTGGGGCTGGTTTCGATGCTGTTGGCGCTGATCCTCGCCACCACATTCGCGATGTATTATTGGCGGACGGCCGGCGTCTCGCGCCAGATCATGCAGGCATTGGTCTTTCTGCCGTTCCTCTTGCCGCCGATCGTGGTCGGCCTGTCTTTGCTGATCGCGTTCCGCGAGTTGGATGCGACCCGTGGCGCCTTCACCATCGTCGTCGGTCATACGGTGCTGCTGGTGCCGGTGGTCTACCGGCTGGTGCTGACGCGGCTCAATTCGCTCAGCCCCAGTCTGACCGAAGCCTCGCTCGACCTTGGCGCAAGCCAGTGGCAGACCTTTCGCCACATCCTGTTGCCGCAGCTTGGCTCGGCCCTTTTGGCGGGAGCGCTGCTTGGCTTTGCGATTTCCTTTGACGAGACGATGGTGACGCTGTTCCTGTCCGGCTCCACCAGCACCCTGCCGATCCGGCTGTGGTCGATGATGCGCCTGGGCTTCGTGCCGGAAATCAACGCATTGGCGACGCTGGTGGTGGTGGCGGCGGCGCTGGCGACGGCGGTCTTCGGCGTGATGCAGCTGTCGGGAAAGCGTGGCGAGCGATGACAAGGGCTGGCGCACTCGGCTACGGGCTCCGGCGGTCCAGCCCTTCGACACCAGCCATATAGGCTTAGCCCGACGGCTTCATCATGGCCGAAAGACTGGGGTCGAAAGCGCGCGCGATCGGATCGGCGGCAGCTCCGGCAGCAACAGAGAAGGGCGCAACGCTGCCACGGACCGGACGGGGATAAGTCTCATCCCGGCCCGAATGCGCCTGATCCTGACACCTGCAGATCGCGTCATACAGGAGCGCCATCAAAGGTTCGGGCATCTGTCCGCCGATCACCACGGCCTGCGGGTCGAGCAGGCACTGGATCATGTCGATCGCCCAGGCAAGATGGGGAGCGGCATCTGAAACCCACTCATCTATTTCCGGGGCTGCATTGCGGACCGCCAGTTCCAGTTGCACAAAAAGATCGGGCTGGTTCGGAACCAGACCGAGATTTGCAAGGAGCCGCTTGAGCGATGCGCGCTCCTCGAGCGGAACCATGCGCCCGCCGTGCGGAACAAGGACCAGCCCCAGCTCGCCCGCCAGTCGGTGATGACCCGGGGCCAGTTCCCCGCTGACATAGATCCCCGCGCCGATACCGTAGCTGACGAATATCATCACGAAGGAATCGAGGCCGATCGCGGCGCCCGTCACCCGTTCCGCCACGGCAGCAGCACTCGCGTCGTGATGCAGGCTGACGGCAAGGCCGGTTTCGCGCTGCAACGCCTCGACAAGGGGTTGGGCTCCGGTCAGGCCGACCATCCACGGATCCTGAAGCTGGGCGTGCACGCCCGTCGGGGCAGGCATGGCAACGCCTATGCCAAGGATCTTGGGCGAGGTCGAAGCCGCCACCAGCGCCGTTGCCGCCGAGACATCGTGCATGGCCGACAGGATCAGAGGCAGGTTGTGCTCCAACCCGCCGGGCAGCAACACCGTTTCCGTGCCGACGATGACTTCGCCCCGCAGATTGACCGCCACGACGCGCGCGTGATGCTGGTCGATCTGCAGACCGACGGCGAAAGCACCGTTCGGTGCGATGGAATAGGGCGTGGCGGGCTGACCCCGCGCCCCCTTGATCGGCTCGGCCGCGATGACCAGCCCTTCGCGCTCCAGTTCGTCGATGATGTTGCTGACGGTTTGCGGCACCAGCCCGGACCCGCGGGCGATCTGGGCGCGGGTCATCGCGCCGTTGACGCGCAAGCCCTGCATGACGACCCGGCGATTATGCTCGCTGGCACCGCCGATATTTGCACCCCCCTTGGTGCGCAGCCTCGTCGGCTCGCTTGTGTCTTGACCGGTGCGTCGAGTCATGCGCATATAATCCATATAGTGGATTTAATAGCCTCGGAACAAGATCCAATCGAAACCAGGCGCGCCAGAAAATCACAGGGGAGACACGCAATGAAACTGCTATCTACATCCGCACTGGCAGGCATGCTGGCGCTGGGGGCGGCGATGGCCCAGGCCGAGACGGTGCTGAACGGGCTTTTCATGTCGCAGTCCGCTTACAGCGAGGCCGATGTGCGCGCAATGGCGGACGCCTTCACGGCGGCCCATCCGGACATCAAGCTGAACCTCGAGTTCGTGCCCTACGAGGGCCTGCGCGACAAGACCTTGCTGGCCCAGGGGTCCGGCAGCGGATATGACGTGGTGCTGTTCGACGTGATCTGGCCCGCCGAATACGCGACGAACGGCATCTTGCTGGACGTGTCCGATCGCATCACGCCGGAGATGAAGGCAGGGGTCCTGCCCGGCGCTTGGACGACGGTCGAATATCAGGGCAAGCAATATGGAATGCCCTGGATCCTGGACACGAAATATCTGTTCTACAACAAGGACATGCTGGCAAAGGCCGGGATCGCGGCACCGCCGAAGACCTGGGCGGAACTGAACGATCAGGCCAAGATCATCAAGGACAAGGGAATTGTCGAATTTCCGATCGTCTGGTCCTGGGCACAGGCCGAGGCGGTGATTTGCGACTATACCACGCTCTTGTCGGCCTACGGCGGCAGCTTCCTCGACGCGAATGGCAAGCCCGCCTTCGCCAGCGGCGGCGGCCTGCAGGCGCTCGAATACATGAAGGCCACGGTGGATGCCGGCCTGACAAACCCGAACTCGAAGGAATACCTTGAAGAGGACGTGCGCCGGGTATTTTCCAACGGCGAGGCGGCCTTTGCACTGAACTGGACCTACATGTTCAACCTCGCCAATGCGGGCGATGACAGCAAGGTCAAGGGCATGATCGGCGTGGCCCCGGCCCCCGGTGTCGATGGCATCAGCAAGATCTCGGCGATGAACGGCTCGATGGGTCTTGGCGTCACCAAGACGAGCAAGCACCCCGATGAGGCCTGGGAATTCGTGGCCTACATGACCTCGCAGCCGACGCAGAACGCCTATGCGAAGCTCAGCCTGCCCATCTGGGCCTCGTCCTACGACGACCCGGCCGTGACCAAGGGACAGGAGGATATGATCGCCGCAGCCCGCGTCAGCCTTGCGGCGATGTTCCCGCGTCCGACGACACCGAAGTACAACGAGCTGTCATCGCTCTTGCAAGTCGCGATCCAGGAGGCGCTCTTGGGCACGAACACGCCCGCCGATGCCCTTGCGAACGCCGCGGCGGCGTCTGGTCTTTAAGCGGAGCTTGCCGGGGGGCACCTCTGCCCCCCGGTTCGACCCTGCCCACCTCAGCCGGAGCGCAGCCTTGCCGACGATCCCCACCACGCTTCGCCCCTGGGCGCTGATGCTTCCTTTGCTGGTCGTCATCCTGGGGGTCGTGACCTGGCCCTTGTTCCGCACGGTTTCCCTTTCGCTGAGCGATGCCGGTCTGGTGGCGACAAGCGGGAACTTTGTCGGCCCCGACAATTTCGTGAAGAACCTTGGCAGCCGGGCATTTCAGGCAGCCTTTCTGAATACCGCCTGGTTCACCTTGCTGTCGGTCGGAGCGGAACTGGTGCTGGGCGTCCTGGTGGCGCTTCTGCTCAATCAAGAATTTCGCGGCCGCACGCTGCTGCGCGCGCTGATGATCCTGCCCTGGGCCCTGCCCACGGTCGTCAATGCCATCCTGTGGCGACTGATCTACAACCCGGAGTATGGCGCCTTGAACTCGGCTCTTCTGCAACTGGGGGTCATCGACAGCTACCGCTCGTGGCTTGGCCAGCCGCAGTCGGCCATGCTGGCAATGGTGGTGGCGGATGTCTGGAAGAACTTTCCGATCGTCGCCCTGATCGGCCTCGCCGCGCTTCAGTCCGTCCCGCGAGAGACGCACGCGGCGGCAATCGTCGATGGCGCGGGCGCGATTGCGCGGTTCCGCTATGTGATCTGGCCCTATCTGGCCGGCCCGCTGATGATCGCCCTCGTCCTGCGCACGATCGAGGCCTTCAAGGTCTTCGACATCATCTGGGTGATGACACGCGGCGGGCCGGCGAACTCGACCCGGACCCTGTCCATCCTTGTCTATCAGGAGGCCTTCTCGTTCCAGCGCGCGGGCTCGGGCGCCTCGCTGGCGCTGATCGTCACGCTTTTCGTGATGCTGCTGGCCAGCGGCTATGTGGCGATCATGCGCCGCTCTGCGTTGCGGGGCTGACATGGAACGCCGCAGCCCCGCATTCACCGTCGTCATCTACGCCTCCGCCCTCTTGCTGGCGGCGGTGCTGCTGATCCCGATCCTCTGGCTTTTCCTGATGAGCGTGTCCTCGGCCGCCGACCTTGCGGCAAAGCCGCTGCGCTGGTGGCCGGCGGACCTTGATTTCTCGCGCTACCGGACCCTGCTGACATGGGAGCCGAACACCATGGGCCAGGCCTTCCTGGCGGCGATCCGCAACAGCCTGTCGGTCGCGTTCATGGCGGTGGGTGCGGCGCTGCTGGTCGCAATTCCGGGGGCCTGGGCGGTGTCGCGCAATCCGCAGATGGAATGGTCGCTTTATGCGCTGATCCTGACCTACATGCTGCCGCCGGTCGCGCTGGCCGTGCCGCTTTATCTGGGGCTTTCGTGGCTGGGCCTCCTGAACTCGACCTTTGGCCTTGCGATGATCTACCTCTCGATCCTCGCCCCCTTCACGGCGTGGCTGCTGAAGTCGGGATTCGACGCCATCCCCCGCGATATCGAGGCTTCCGCCCGGATCGACGGCGCGCGGCTGGACCAGATCCTGCGCATCCTGATCCTGCCGCTCGCCGCCCCGGCGCTGTCGACGGCGGCCTTGTTCGCGCTGCTCCTGTCCTGGGACGAATTCTTCTATGCGCTCCTGTTCACCTCGGACCAGAAGGCGAAGACCGTGACGGTGGCCATCGCCGACATCGCGGGGGGAAGGGTGTCGGACTACGGCTTGATAGCAGCGGCGGGCGTGCTGGCGGCGCTGCCGCCCTTGTTGATCGGCCTCTTGATGCAGCGGGCGATTGTCGCCGGCCTTACCAGCGGCGGCGTGAAAGGATGATGATGACGAAACCTGTTGGCCTTGTGGCGATCGAGGCGGAAATGGCGCGGCAGGCGACCGACGCCCTGGCGACCTACGATCAGGCCGGTCCGCTGGCGGCAGACCTGGCGCAAAGCCTGCGCCGCACCGGCCGGCTTGTGATGCTGGGCATGGGCGCCTCGCAGGCCGTCAACCGCGCGGTCGAGCCGCTGTATCGCGGCCTTGGCATCGACGCGCTGGCGCTGCCGGTGTCGGAACAGCTTGGCATGGGCGTGCCGCTGGCGGGCAAGACCGTCATCCTGGCCAGCCAGTCGGGCGAAAGCGCCGAGGTCCTGCGCTGGCTCACCACGCAGAAGGCGGGCGAGGTCTTTGGCATGTCGCTGGATGGCAAGTCCACCCTGGCCCGCTCTGTGCCGACGCTTGTGGCATCCGGCGGGGTCGAGACGGCCTTTGCCGCCACGCGCAGCCTGACCCTGACCTTTGCCCTGCATGCCGCAGTCCTCGCAGCGTTGGGGCAGGACCCCGCTCCGGCGCTGGCAGTCCTTCGCGGGTCCGACGCGCCCGATGTCGGACCGGCGGTCGCGGCGCTGGCCGGGGTGCGCTGCGTCGTGACATCGGGTCGCCGCCTGCAGGGCGTGGCCGAGGCTGCAGCCCTGGGCCTGTGCGAACTGAGCCAGCGCCCGGCCTTCGCATTGGAGGGTGGCCAGTTGCGGCATGGCCCGATGGAGATCATGGGGCCCGACCTCGGTGTTGTCCTTTTCGCGGCGGACGAGCCCGACGCGGGCCTTGTGATGCGCATGGCCACATCAGCAAGCGAGGCCGGAGCCAAGGTCGTGCTCTTCGATGCGTCGGGCTCGCCTCCGTTGCCGGATGTGACGACCATATCCTTGCCCAGATCGAAGGACATGGCCGGAATCCTCGCGGTCCTTCCCGCGATGCAGCGTTTCATGCTGGGCTATGCCGCTGCCCGCGTCGCCGACGTCGGAACACCGCGCCGATCCACCAAAATCACCCGAACGGAATGACCATGCGCCCACTTGCCGTCGTTGGAAACGTGAATGTCGACCTCATCATGGGTCCGACCAAGCCCTGGCCCGCGCCGGGCACGGAAGTGAATGTCGAACATGACGAGTTGCGCCCTGGCGGTGCCGCCGGCAATACGGCGCTGGCATGGGCGGGACTGGGCGTGCCTTTCGTGATCGCATCCAGCGTCGGCGCCGACGCCTTTGGCCAGTGGCTCCGCAATGCCCTTGCCCCGCATTCCGGCAGTTGGAGCAGCAGCACGCGCAACACGACGATTTCCGTCGGGCTGACCCACCCCGGCGACGAGCGGACCTTCTTTACCACGCAAGGGCATCTGGTCGATCTGGGTTGGGATGGCGTCGCCGGCCAGATGGATGGTCTCAATGGCGGTCTCTTGCTGGTTTGCGGAAGCTTTTTGATGGATGGGTTGGCCAGGGACTATCCGGCGCTGTTCGACTGGGCGGCCAAGCAGGGCATCGACATTGCGCTGGACCCCGGCTGGCCGGTCAACGGCTGGACAAAGGCCGAACTTGCCCGCGCGCGGGGCTGGTTGAAACATACCCGGCATCTTCTGGTCAACGAGGTCGAAGCCCTCGCGCTCAGCGGAAAGGCCAATCTGGACACCGCCCTTCCCGCCCTCGCAAGGCTCATGCCGCCCGATGCAACCGTCGTCGTCAAAGCCGGCAATCGGGGGGCGTTTGGCCTGCAGGGTGCCACCAAGGCCCAGGCGGCGGCGCCACGGGTCGCGGTAATCGACACCATTGGCGCGGGGGACATCTTCAACGCGGGCTACCTTCTCGCCATCGCCGAAGGGGAAAACCTTCCCGGAGCCCTCGTCGCCGCCGTCGATCTGGCCAGCCGCGCTATTTCCACCGCGCCACGGCGCTATGAACGGACACCGCGCATGGTGGGGGTCGCCTGATGGGGGCCTTGTCACTGGTCGGCCTGACCAAATCCTTCGGAGCGTTGAAGACCCTGAAAGGCATTGATCTGGCCTTGAAGGACGGCGAGTTCCTGGTCCTGCTGGGCCCGTCAGGGTGCGGCAAATCCACCATCCTGAACATGATCGCGGGATTGATGGAGCCGACATCGGGCGACGTGCAGATCGACGGCCGGTCGGTTCTGGGCGTCCATCCGAAAGACCGCGACATCGCGATGGTGTTCCAGTCCTACGCGCTTTATCCAAATCTGACGGTCGCGCGCAACATCGGCTTCGGACTCGAGATGCGCAAGGTTCCCAAGGCCGGGCGCGAGGCTGCCGTGGCCCGCGTTGCCGAAACCCTGCAGATCACCGAGCTCTTGGGGCGCCGCCCCGCGGCCCTGTCCGGCGGTCAGCGCCAGCGCGTCGCCATCGGCCGCGCGCTGGTGCGCGATCCGGCCGTTTTCCTGTTCGACGAGCCCCTGTCGAACCTTGATGCCAAGCTGCGCATGGAAACCCGCACCGAAATCAAGCGGCTGCACCAGAGCCTTGGCAAGACCATGGTCTACGTTACCCATGACCAGATCGAGGCCATGACGCTGGCCACCCGCATCGCTGTCCTGAACCAGGGTCGGGTCGAACAGTTCGACACCCCCGAAATGATCTATCGCCGCCCGGCGAGTCTGTTTGTCGCGGGCTTCGTCGGCTCGCCCGGCATGAACCTGCTGCAGGGGCGGATCGCAGGCGGACGATTTCTGGCCAACTCCGGCGCCGGCACCCTGCCACTGCCGGACGGGTTTGGCCATCTGGCGGACGGCCAGGCGGTGACGTTCGGCATCCGCCCAGAGGATATCAGCGTGGCCGGACCCGACGCCCCGGCCGCCCTGCCGGCAATGGTCGAGGTCGTGGAACTGACGGGCCCCGAAAAGCTGGCAGTCTTGCGCCTGGGTGATGAGCGCATCACGGCGAGCCTGGCCCCCGGCGCGGCAATCGAACCCGGCACTTCCCGCCGGTTCTGCTTCGACCCGGCTGCGATTGTCCTCTTCGACACGGCCACCGCGCAGCGCCTTGATCCGCGTCAGGTCAGGTAGTCGGACGCCTTGTCGTCTGTCTGTCGAATTCACCCGGACCTGACCCGGACTTTCCATCGGGAAGTGACCCACCTTTGGGGCCAGTGCGGGCGCGGCAAGTTCGGCAGTCTGCGTGCCCATGCCGAAGCCGGCAAGCGTTCGGCAAAAACGCCCTGCGCCGAACCCGGTCCGATCCTGGCCGGCTTGCAACCCGGCAGGCAAGCCTCCAGCAGACCGTCGGCACGTCGGCCAACCGTAGCGGGCGCGCGCTTCGCAGATCCCGCCGAACCGCTTCGCAACGGCAGCCTCACCGGTGCGGCCACCTTGCGGTCTTACCCGCGATTTGCCATGTCCGTCATCGTTTCAATCACCGATCGCATCGGGCCGTCCAGCCCTGCGGAAATGCGCAGCCAGTCGTCCAGCCCATAGTCATCGCAGGCTCGGATCAGGACGCCGGCCTCTGCGACCCGGCGCACGACGTCCCCTGCATGAAACCCGGCACCCGACGGCAGGCGCGCCATGACGAAGTTGGTATGACTTTCGGGCACCTCATACCCGGCCTGCCGCAGGGCGCCCGTCAGCAGGTCGCGCCCACGGACCACGTTCGCAAGTGTTCGATCGAGCCAGGCGGGCGTCGCGGCATGTCGCATGCCCGCTATGCCGGCCATCTGCGCCGGGCCGGAGACATTGCCGATGCCGCGCATGGCATTCAGCGCGTCGGCCACCTCTCGCGTGGCGACGCCCCAGCCGAGCCTCATCCCCGCCAGCCCCCATGCCTTGGAGAAGGTGCGCGTGGTCACGACGTTCGGGCGTTCCTGCGCCAGCCGCATCGCCACGGCTCCGGCTTCCGGTTCCCCGAACTCGGCATAGGCGCAGTCGAGCACAAGGAGCACGTTTCCAGGCACCGCATCAGCCAGCCGCACAAGCTCCGCGCCGCTGACTGCGCGGCCGGTGGGATTGCCGGGGTTGGCAAGGAAAATCACGCGCGTGCGCGGGGTAATGGCGGCGATCATCGCGTCCAAATCGACGTCAAGCTGGCCCGTCGTCGGGCTTTCGACATAGTCCACGCTCAGGCGCCAGGCGACGATTCGGAACTGGGCGAAGGACAGGGCCGGAGCGAGGATCTCGTCGCCGGGCCGGGCGTAAACACGTCCGGCGATATCGAGGATTTCCTCCGACCCGTTGCCCGGAACCACGCAGGCCGGATCGACGCCGTAAAAGTCGCCGATCGCCTCGCGTAAGGCCCAGGAGCGCGTGTCGGCATAAAGCGAGGCATGGGTGGCGGCGTCCGCCGCAGCCGCGACAGCACCCGGCACGGTGCCCCAGGCATTTTCGTTCAGCGACAGGTTTGCCAATCGCGAAACATCAATCCCGTCGAGCCGGCGGACCACGGTGATCGCGCCGCCGCTCGTCCGGGGTTTCGGCTTCATGGCTTCTTGCTGCATCGAAATCACCCTTGCTGTCCGAAAATGCCGGCGTTCCTTTTCTGAACCGGCCGCCCGATCAGTCCAGATCGCGGAAGGGCGCCTCGCGGACGTCGAGGAACTCCTTCAGCGTCTTTTCCTTCAGTAGCCGCATCCACTGCTTTCCTTCTTCCGTCGCATGCAGGATCGCCGTCGTTTCGCGGTTGTAGGTCCAGCTGCTGTCAAGCCCGGCAGCTTGCTGGTAGTGATTAAGGGCCGCCTTGGCATATTTGATCGATGCACCGGGCATCCGGGCACATTTGCGCGCCAGCCGTTCGGATTCGGCCGTCAGCTGATCCCGCGGAACGGCCTTGTTGACCAGATGAATGCGGTGCGCCTCGCGCCCGTCGATCAGATCGCCGGTATACATCAGGTGACGGGCATGGATCATGGGCACGGTCCAGGGCAGCATCAGCGTCGGCGGCGCCGACACATGGCGCACCTCGGGTTCGCCCAGTTTCGCATCCTCGGCGGCGATTGCCATGTCGCAGCACATCATGAGTTCGAGCCCGCCGGCCAGGCAGAAGCCGTTGACGACCGCAATGATCGGGATGGGCGCCTCGCGGATCACGCGGAACCGGCGCATGTTCTCGCCAATGTCGTCGCGCCAGCGGTCGGCATCCATCTCGAAATCCTCGCCGCCAAGGTCGAAGCCCGCCGAGAAGGCGCGCCCCGCGCCGGTCAGCAGGATCGCCCGGACGTCCTTCGCTTGCACGGCGCGCAGGATGGCCGCTTCCAGCGCGTCGCCCATCGCCTGGTTCATCGCGTTCATCTTGTCGGGGCGGTTCATCGTCAGGGTGACGAAGGCGTCCTCGGGGTCTTTTTTCCAGAGCACCAGCTCTTCGGACATCTGCGCTTCCCTCAGCCGATTTCGATGACGGTACGACCGCGCAGCTGCCCCGCGACGATCTTCTGCGCGAGGTCCGGCAGGGCTGACATCGGCGCGGTCACGGTCAGTTCCGCCAGCTTCGCCCGGTCGAGGTTCTTGTCGACGAAGTCCCACGCCCGCGTCCGCTTGGACTGCGGAGCCATGACCGAATCCACGCCAAGAAGCGCCACGCCCCGCAGGATATGGGGCAGGACCGTCGCGGGAAGGTCCGCGCCCTGGGCCAGCCCGCAGGCGGCCGCTGCACCGCCGTAGCGAAGCTGGGCCAGCACGTTGGCCAGCGTCCGGCTGCCGACCGAATCCACTGCGGCCGACCAGCGTTCGGCCTGGAGCGGCTTGCCGGCTTCGGAAAGTTCGGCGCGGTCAAGAATGGCTGCGGCACCAAGGCGCGTCAGAAAAGCCTCTTCCTGCGGGCGCCCCGTCGATGCCGTCACCCGATGGCCAAGTGCCGCGAGCAGCGCAACAGCGACGCTGCCGACGCCACCCGCCGCGCCCGTGACAAGAATGTCACCTGCGCCGTCAGCCAGCGCGCCGTGGTCCTGAAGGGCCAGAACACAAAGCGCGGCCGTATAACCTGCGGTGCCGATCGCCATTGCTTCTGCCGGCGAGAAGCCGGCGGGCAGGCGGGTCAGGTGGCCGGCCTTCAGCCGTTGGAACCGCGTGAAGGCGCCCCATTCGGTTTCCGACAGGCCCCAGCCGTTGACGATGACCGCGTCTCCCGGCTTCCACGCAGGATCGCGCGAGTCGACGACGGTGCCGGCAAGGTCGATTCCGGCGACCATCGGCATCCGGCGGGCGATGCGTCCCTTGCCGGTGATCGCCAGGCCGTCCTTGTAGTTCATGCTCGAATGGCTGATCTCGACAAGCACGTCATTGTCCGGAAGGTCGGCCAGGGTCAGATTTTCGAAACTGGCCAGAGGCTTGCCATTCACCTCGCGTATGACCATCGCCCTGAAACTCTCACCCATCCCAAACCCCTTTTGGCTTGCGTCGCCGTTGACCGGCTGAATGCCCTCGTCCTGCGATGGATTTCAGCGTTACGTCTTCATAAGGCGCCACGGGCGTAAATTCCACATTGAAATATGGAATTGACTTGATCGGCCGCTGGCGTAGGCTTTGGGGCCGGGTGAAACGATCGCCTCGGGGGGGTGACGGAATGGCAGGTCATGCGGCGGAGGAGCCCAAGGCGGATGACCTGTCCGTCAGCGCAAGCCGCTACGGACGCACCAGCCCGCGGATCCTGGTTTCCGGCACCCAGGCCCTGATCCGCATGCTGATCGAACAGTCGGCCCGTGATCGCGCCGATGGGCTGCACACTGCAGGTTACGTGTCAGGCTATCGCGGATCCCCGCTTGCCGGGTTCGACCGCGAGATCGAGAAGGCGGGGCGCGAACTCGATGGCACGGACATCGTCTTCCAGCCCGGTCTGAACGAAGATCTGGCTGCCACGGCGGTCTGGGGCACCCAGCAGCTGGGCTTTTCGCAAGGTGCCCGGCACGACGGGATATTCGCCCTCTGGTATGGCAAGGGGCCGGGGATCGACCGGTCGATGGATGTGATCCGCCACGCAAACGCGGCCGGCACAGCCCCGAACGGCGGCGTCCTTCTCTTGATGGGCGACGATCATGGCGCCGTTTCCTCGACACTGCCGCACCAGTCGGAACATAACCTCATCTCGGCCATGGTGCCGGTCCTGTCGCCAGCGGGCGTCGACGACTATGTCAGGATGGGGCTGCACGGCATCGCCATGAGCCGCTTTTCCGGCGCCTGGGTCGGGTTGAAATGCCAGACCGAGATCGTCGAGTGCACATCCAGCCTTGATCTGCCGCCGCCGGACTGGCGCCCGGTTCGCCCTGCGTTCGCGCTGCCGCACGGCGGCCTGTCGATCCGCTGGCCGGACCTCAAACAGGCGCAGGAGACGCGGCTCGAAGTCAAGCTGGCCGCAGCGCAGGCCTATGCGCGGGCCAATGGGCTGGACCAGGTCACGGGGCCCGAACAGACGCGCATCGGCATCTTGACCACCGGCAAGGCCTGGCGCGATCTGATGCGCGCGTTCGAGCTTCTGGGCACGACACCGGACAGGGCCGGAGTGCGCGTCCTCAGGATGGGCCTGATCTGGCCGGCCGACCCCGAGACGCTTCACCGCTTTCGCAAGGGCCTGACAGACATCCTTGTGGTCGAGGAAAAGCGCCCGGTGCTTGAAGATCAGATCCGCGCGCTTTTTTACGGCCTGCCGGATGCGCCGCGCCTTTGGGGCAAGACCACGCCCGACGGCGCGGCCCTGTTGTCTGCCACCGCAGAGTTCGATGCCCGAAAGGTGGCTGCCGCGCTGCACCGCGCCTTCCCCGACGCCATGCCCGCGCTTGCGCCTCTGCCACAGGGCCAAATCGCCGCACCCGATGGTCCGATGCGCGTGCCCTACTTCTGCTCGGGCTGTCCGCATTCGGTTTCGACAAAGCTGCCGGACGGCAGCCGGGCCATTGCCGGGATCGGCTGCTCCATGCTTGCCGTCGACATGAACCGCAATGTCGAAACCTTTACGCAGATGGGCGGCGAAGGGGCGAACTGGCTGGGCGTCGCGCCCTTCACCGACGAGCGGCATATCTTCGTCCACATGGGGGACGGCACCTACTTCCATTCCGGGCTTCTGGCCATTCGCGCGGCCGTGGCGGCAGGGGTGACGGCGACCTACAAGATCCTGTTCAACGACGCTGTGGCGATGACCGGCGGGCAGCCGCACGATGGCCCCCTGTCTGTGCCAGCCATCGTCGACCAGCTGCGCGCCGAGGGCATCCGCGAGGTGGTGGTGATTTCGGAACGGCCGGAGCTGCTGCGCGGGCAGTTGCCGAAAGGGACAGGGCTCTTGCACCGCGATCATCTGCCGGCCGAGCAGGAGCGTCTGCGCCAGATGCCGGGCGTGACCGCTATCGTCTATGATCAGGTCTGTGCCGCCGAAAAGCGACGGCGCCGAAAGCGCGGCACCTATCCGGCGGCGCCCGTTCAGGTCGTCATCAATCCAGCCGTCTGCGAGGGTTGCGGCGATTGTTCCGTGCAGTCGAACTGCATCGCCATCGAACCGCTGGAGACGCCCATAGGCACCAAGCGGCGCATCAATCAATCTGCCTGCAACGTCGACACGAGCTGCCTGAAGGGCTTCTGCCCAAGCTTCCTGACCATTCGCGGCACCAGAAAGAGGGCCGCGCCCGAGCCGCTGCCCGAGCTTGACGATCACCTGCCAGAGCCGGAGCCGATCACGCTCGACCGATCATGGAACGTGCTCCTGACCGGGATCGGCGGCACAGGCGTCATCACCGTCAGCGCGGTTCTGGCGCAGGCGGCACAGATCGACGGAATAGCCGTTCTGGCGCTGGACCAGACGGGCCTGGCCCAGAAGAATGGTGCGGTCATGTCGCATCTGCACTTCGCACGCGACATCGCCGCCCTGACGACCCCGAGGATCGGTGCGGGTGAGGCGGATGCCATTCTGGCCTTCGACACGGTGGCGGCATCCGGCGCGAAAGCGCTTGGCACGATCGCCCGGGGCAAGACCCGGATCGTCGCGGATGGCCACGTCATGCCGACCGCCGCCTTCGTTCAGGACAGCCGTCGGGCCGAGGATCTGATCCGGCCGCTGGCCCTCTTGCAGGCGCGCGCGGGCGAGGGGCAGGTGGTGTGCGTCGACGCGACGCGCCTGGCCCTTCGGCATTTCGGCGACGGAATTCTTGCCAACATGTTCCTGACCGGAGTGGCCTTCCAGAGCGGTCTTGTCCCGCTGACGGCCGCCGCGATCACGGCGGCCATTCGCATGAACGGGGCGGGTGTGGACAAGAACCTTGCGGCCTTTGCTGCGGGTCGGAACCTGGCGGTCCATCCGGATCGTTTTGCGGCGCCCGGGCGCGCGGCTGGATTGGCCGACCGTGCCGCCTTGAAGGCCAGGCATGTCGCGGACCTGACCGCCTGGCAGGATGCGGCCTACGCCCACCGCTATCTCGACCTGATCGGCCGCGCCGAGGCTAAGGTGGCCGGGCTTGGCGCTGCGGGCGGGGATTTCCTGCTGGCCCTGATGCGCGGTGCGCGCCATGTCATGGCGTGGAAGGACGAATATGAAGTCGCCCGGCTGCACAGCGATCCGGAGTTCCTCGCCGGGCTGGCAAAGGACTTCGACGGGGTGCCCCGGCTGGCCTTTCATCTGGCGCCCCCGTTCCTGCCCGGCCGTGACCTGCGAACCGGGCGGCCCCGAAAGCGCGCGTTCGGGCCCTGGGTCATCCCGATGTTCCGGCTGCTGGCCAGGATGAAATGGCTGCGGCCGACCCCGTTCAATCCCTTCGGCATCTCGGGCGAGCGGCGCGAGGAACGCCGTCTGCGCGACGACTGGATTGCCGAAATGGAGCGGCTCATTGCCGGGCTGACCCCCGAAACGCTGCCTGAAACCCTGCCAGAGGCCACCGCCCGGGCAGCCGCCGTCCTTGATGTCGTGGGCTTCGGCCCGGTCAAGGCCGCGAACCTTGCGCGCTACCGGCAGGGCCGCGGGCGGGCCGCCAGCTGATGCCGGCGTCCGCGGGACACCCGCCGTCAGGGCAACGTGGCAAAGGCGCGATACATGCGATCGAAAAAGCGCGGCGCGTCGACCTTGCCAAGCACCTTGCAGTTCTTCGGCCGGCCGGTCGAATGCCACCAGTCGACCACGGTCATCCCCTCGGTCTCGGGGCTGCGCGTCTCGATCACCACGTTGCACTGCCGGTAGCTGAAAGCCTCGGGCACAAGCAGGTAGCCCGGCACGCAGGCGTCATGGATCGGGCGGTCGGCCGTTTCGAACTTGTGGCTGCCATAGCTCATGTAGAACTCGGCCATGCCGATGAGCGCCTCCGCCGAGGCCGATTTGAGCGCGCGCAGCGACTGGACCCATTCGGGTGTCATCATGGCCGTCCAGGTGCAGTCGATCGACGCCATCGTGACGGGCGCGCCGGACTCGAACACCACACTCGCGGCGTGGGGATCGACCCAGATGTTGAACTCGGCGGCAGGCGTCGCATTTCCCCCCTGGAAGTAGCCGCCACCCATCAGAACGACCTCGCGCAGGCGCGGGATGATCTTCGGCTCCATGACCATCGCCATGCCAAGGTTCGTCATCGGGCCAAGCGTGCAGACAGTGATCTCGCCCTCCGGCGCCTCCATGATGGTTCGTATCATCCAGTTGACGGCATGCTCGCCTGCGGCAGGGCGCGACGGCTGGGGAAGGACGCAGCCGTCGATCCCCGATTCGCCGTGAACATATTCGGCGGTCTGAAGCCTTTTCAGCATCGGGCGGGGGCAGCCGGCGAAGACTGGCACGTCGGCACGGCCGGCCAGTTCGGTCAGTTGCAGCGCGTTGGTCGTGGTGCGCGCAAGCGGAACATTTCCCCCGACCGTCGTCACCCCAAGAACCTCAAGCTCTTCGGGCGCACCGAGCGCGAAGAGCAAGGCAAACGCGTCGTCCTGCCCGGGGTCGGTGTCGATGATGATCTTCCTGCGCGCCACGATGGGGACCCTCCCGCGATTTTCGATATTGAAATATTGATTTATGATCTCTGATTAGGCAACAATCATGTTACGCGACAGCAAGCCAACCAGAGCGCGACGGAAACCGAACAACCGCAAGCCAACGGGAGACCAATATGACGAACATGCTGATGACCGGCATCGCTGCCCTCATGCTGACCGCGACCACGGTCTCTGCCCAGGAGGTGCCGAAATCGCCGGAAGTTGCGCAGACCGGCACGATGGTGATCGCCAACACGATGGAATACGCGCCCTTCGAGTTCGTGGATGAAAACGGCCAGCAAACCGGCGCCAATATCGAGCTTGCCGCCGCCTTGGCCAAGCTGGTCGGGGCCAAGCTGGAAGTGACGCGAATCCAGTTCCCGGCAATGATCCCCGGTCTTGCGGCCGACCGGTTCCGGATTGCCTGGGAAACCTTCTCGGCCACGGAAGAGCGGCTGGCGCAGGTCGATTTCGTGATGTTCCTGAAGTCCGGCCTCGTCGTCTCGACCACGCCCGACAAGAAGGCCAGCTTCACCGGCGACACGCCGCTCTGCGGCAAGCGCATCGGCGTGATCGGTGGCACGGTGTCGGACTTCCTGATCGACAAGAAGGTGACCGAATGCGCCGACAAGGGCCAGCCCGCGCTTGAGAAAAAGGTGTTCCCCGAAGGCAAGGACGTGATCCAGGCGGCCCTGTCCGACCGGATCGACGGCAAGATGGATGACGCCACCGCCTCTGGCTACTTCGAAGTGACGTCCAAGGGCCAGCTGGTCGTCCTGCCGGGCCTCTATGACGAAGCGCCCTTGGGGATCGCGGTCAAGAAGGGCGACACGGCTACCGCAGCGATGCTCGAGGCGGGGCTGAACGCCCTGATCGCCGATGGCACCTACAAGACGATCATGGACAAGTATGGCCTGGGAACGGCGATGATCGACAAGGCCTATGTGGTCGACAAGCTCTCTGACCTGAAGTGACACCGCTCTGAAGTGACACCGCGCATCTGACGCCTTGCGGCATCCGGCCCCCGGCCGGGTGCCCGCGCCTCCGGCATCGAGGAGACCCCCGCATGAACCAATCACTCGGCGCCAGGCAACATCATCTGCGGGTCGAGGATCTGACCGTCGTTCCGCCGCGTCATGTCTGGTTGTGGATCAGCACCGCCGTGGTGCTCGTCCTGCTTGCGATGGTGTTCTGGGCGGTCGGCACCAACAAGGCCTACGACTGGCCGGCGGTAGGCAGGTATCTCTTCCATCCCTCGATCCTGCGCGGCGTGGTCAATACGCTGATGCTGACGGTCACGATCATGGTCCTGGCCACCATCATCGGCACCATCATCGCGATCATGCGGCTGTCGCCGAGCCGTATTCTGCGCACCTTTGCCAATGCCTACATCTGGTTCTTTCGCGGCGCGCCCGCGCTGATCCAGCTGATCTTCTGGTTCAACATCTCGATCATCATGCCGCAGATCACGTTGAGCCTGCCGGGGATCGGCGTCATATTCAGCGCCCGCACCAATGATGTGATGACCCCGTTCCTGACCGCCGTGGTCGCGCTCGCGCTCCACGAGGCGGGTTATATGGCCGAGATCATCCGCGCCGGCATCACTTCGGTTCCGCCGGGCCAGACCGAAGCCGCCGCGACCCTTGGCATGTCGCGGCGCAAGATCCTGTGGCGGATCGTGCTGCCGCAGGCGATGCGGTTCATCGTTCCGCCGACCGGGAATGAGGCGATCAACCTGATGAAGGCCACCTCGCTCGTGTCGGTCATTGCCGTGGACGACCTGCTTTACTCCGCGCAGACGATCTATGCCCGCACGTTCGAGACGATCCCACTGCTGAGCGTCGTCGCAATCTGGTATCTGGTCATGGTCACGATCATGTCGATTGGCCAGCACTTCCTGGAACTTCATTTCGGCCGCAGCGACAGCCGTGGCGACGGGGGCGGGTTCCGGGCCGCGCTGCGCATGGCCCTCAATCCGATGCGGGGGCGGCGGACATGACAACCGATACCGATCCGAGCCTGCACGCGCCCAAGAACATGATGGTCTACGCGCGCGGAGTGCGCAAAAGCTTCGGCAAGGTCGAAGTTCTGAAGGGCGTGGATATGCAGGTGCCGACCGGATCGGTCGCCTGCATCATCGGGCCGTCGGGTTCCGGGAAAAGCACCTTCCTGCGCTGCATCAATCACCTTGAAGATATCTCGGGTGGTCTTCTGCTCGTCGAGGACAAGTTCGTCGGCTACGACCTGATTGACGACAAGCTGCATGTCGTGCGCCCGGCCGAACTGTGCCGCAGGCGTGCCGACATCGGCATGGTGTTCCAGAATTTCAACCTTTTCGGCCACTTGACCGCGCTCGAAAACCTCATGGAGGCGCCGATCCAGGTGCGCGGCCTGTCGCGACGCGAGGCCCGCGACCGGGGCATGGCGCTTCTTGAGCGGGTGGGGATGGCGCACAAGGCAGACGCCTGGCCGCGCCAGCTGTCCGGCGGCCAGCAGCAGCGCGTCGCGATTGCGCGCGCGCTGGCGATGGACCCGAAGCTCCTGCTCTTCGACGAACCGACGTCGGCGCTCGATCCCGAACTGGTGGGTGAGGTGCTTGCCGTGATGCTCGATCTGGCGCGGAGCGGCATCACGATGGTCGTTGTGACCCATGAGATCGGCTTCGCGCGCGAGGTCGGCGATCAGCTGATCTTCATGGACGGCGGTGTCGTCGAAGAGGCGGGCGATCCGCGCGAGATGCTTCGCAACGCCCGCTCGGAACGCACACGCGCATTCCTGTCGCACGTCTTGTAACCGGGAACGGCCGCCTGTCTGGCGGTCTGACCTGCGGCTATTTTGCCCCGGCCTGCTTGGCGCGGGCGGTCAGCGCGTTGTCGTAGACGCTGCTCTGGTAGACGATCAGCGCATCGAACGCCGCCGCCGCCGCGTCACTGTCGTGGGCGGCGATCGCCGAATAGATCTCGTGATGGAACGCGATGACCTTGTCACGCTCGCGAAACTTGAACGAAATCATGTTGGTCGCCGGTATCACCGAGTCATTGACGATGACCATGATGAAACTCAGCTCTGCGTTTTGGCAGGCCTCGGCCACGGCATGGTGAAAGGCGACGTCGAGCCGGCAGAAATCCTCGTCCGAGACTTCGCTGTGATCGACCTCGGCAAGTGCTTCCCTGATCCGCGCCAGATCCTCCGGCGTGGCGCGCTCTGCTGCCAGCCGAACGCAGGTCGATCCCAAGAGGCGGCGCGTCTCGACAATCTCGGTCACGCCGAAAACACCCAGCGATACCAGCCAGTTGGTCGTTTCGAAAAGCGTTTGCGCGGCCGTCCCGAGCGACGGCGCCGCGACGAAGACCCCACCCTTGGGACCGCGCTTCGACCGCACCAGCTTTTTCGCGGCGAGGATCTTCATGGCCTCGCGCACGGTCGGCTGCGAGACCGAGAATCGCTCGGCCAATTCCTGTTCCGACGGAAGCTTCGCCTCGATCCCAAGCTGCCCTTGGATGATCTCTTCCTGAAGGGCATCGGCGATCTGCCGCGCGAGGCCCTGGCTGCGTTCGATCGGCGGCATTCCCTGTCTCCGTTCTGTCGCGACCATCTTATCGCACAGTTTATCTATTCAAATATCTAATTATTGACCGCTTCCGCGACAGGCAAACCCCTTTGCAGGGGGCGCAGCGGGCCGACCACGACCACCAGAGGATCCGCCTCCAATGCTGGCCACCTTGGCCGGGATTTATCGGGCCCTGTCAAGTGGGTAGGCCCGGAGGCAAGCGGGTCCGTCGCTGGCGAGCCGGTGCGCCTGTGCGGGGCGCCCCTGATCATACGGCGGGGTGCTGCAGGGGATCCGCCGTGGCGGTGGCCGCGAAAGGGGTCGATGGGCCGACAACCCGCTGGAAAATTCGCACCTGCCGTTTGGAAGGTAAAAGCGAACCGCGGCAGCCCGACCAGTTCGTCGTGCGGAAAAGGGCGATGGGCTTGCTCATATGCCTACCCTAAGCCCTTGACCCACAAACCTGAATCCGCAGGTCGGAAGGAGAGTGCAACAAAGCCGCATGATCGCGAACGCGGGCCGGCGGCTTCATCGGATTCTGACGGCAATCGCATTAGACCGCGTCAGTTTGCGTCACTTTGTTTGCCGCCGCGAAATTCTCCGTCATCTGCAAAGCCGCTAGCTGTGCGAAGATATCGGGGGGCGAGGATGGACGGGGTCGACTATATCATCGTGGGTGGTGGCTCGACCGGCTGTGTGCTTGCCGGGCGGCTGTCGGAGGATGAAGCCTGCACCGTCGCGCTGCTCGAGGAAGGCCCCCGCGACCGCAGCCCCTGGATCCATATTCCGGGCGCCTATTACAAGACCGCCCAAGGCAGCCTCTTGAAGCGGTTCCCTTGGGAGCCGGGGCCGGGCCAGGCCCGAAACGACAGCCCGACGATGGTGCAGGCGTCCGTCCTCGGGGGCGGTAGTTCGGTCAACGCCATGATCTACATTCGCGGCAATCCGGCGGACTATGCGCAGTGGGAGGCGATGGGTGCCACAGGGTGGGGCTATGACGATGTGCTGCCCTATTTCCGCAAGGCCGAGGACAACAACCGTTTCGCCGGGCCGGCGCATGGAACCGACGGACCCCTGAAGGTTTCGGACATAGACCAAATCCACCCGCTCAGCCGCGCGTGGCTTCTGGCCTGTCAGGAGCAGGGGCTGCCGCTGAATCCGGACTTCAATTCCGGCGATCAGGCGGGCACCGGACTTTACCAGATCACCGCCCGCGGCCGCCGCAGGTCGTCGGCCGCCGTGGCCTATCTGCATGGGGCGCTGCACCGGCGCAACCTCATGCTGCGCACCGGCGCGCGCGTTTCGCGGATCCTTATCGAAAAGGGCAGGGCGGTCGGTGTCGAGTTCGTCGAACGGGGCCGGAGCCGCGTCCTTCGCGCCCGCAAGGAGGTGATCCTGAGCGCCGGGGCCATCGCGACGCCGAAACTTCTGATGCTGTCGGGCATCGGGCCTGAGGCGCACCTTCGCCAACAGGGGATCAGGCCGATCCTGGATCTGCCCGGTGTAGGTCAGAACCTGCAGGACCATATCGAGATCTCGCTCGTCTATCAGCTGAACGGCCCGCACAGCTATGACCGCTACAAGAAGCTGCGCTGGCGGGCGATGGCGGGTCTTGACTACCTGCTTTTCGGTGGCGGGCCCGCGACCTCGAACCTGATCGAGGCGGGGGCCTTCTGGTGGGGCGACCGTCGTGAGAGCCTGCCCGACTGCCAGTTCTTCCTGGTCTGCGGTGCGGGCATCGAAGAGGGCGTCGACGGCGTTCCGGGCGGCAACGGCTGCACCGTCAATCTTGGCCAGATCCGGCCTTGGTCGCGCGGCGAAGTGTTGCTGTCGTCGGCCGATCCTGGGGATGCGCCGCGGGTCCGGCCGAACTACTTCGGCGACCCGCGCGACCTTGATGCCGCGACCGAAGGCGCGCTTTTTGCGATGGAAGTGATGGAGCAGCCGGCGATCCGCCGCTTTATCGAACGCCGGCATATCCCCGAAGACCGCGTTCTGGGCCGCGATGAGGTCCGCAGCTTCTGCCAGAGGGACGCGCACGCGGCTTTGCATCCATCGGGCACCTGTCGCATGGGTCAGGACGACATGGCGGTGGTCGATCCCAGCCTGCGGCTGCGGGGCATCGACGGTTTGCGAGTGGCCGATGCCTCGATCATGCCGCAACTGATCTCGGGCAATCCAAATGCCGTCTGCATCATGATCGGTGAAAAGGCGGCGGACATGATCCGGACCGGCGCATGAAAAGGGGCAGCAACACATGTCGCAACAGCTGATCTATCACGGCCTCGTCTCGCGCCACGCCCCCCTGGCCATCGACCTGGAGGTCATGCGGCAGACCGGGTTTCAGGGGCTCGAGGTTTCGGCGGCGAAGATGCGCGCCGCGCTCGCAGCCGGGATTTCCGAAGCGGCGCTGGCGGACTGGCTGCGGCCGCTGAACATCCCTGGCATCGGCTTCCTTCTGGATATCGAGCGGCCCTGGACCGTCGGCGGCGATCTGCAGGCCGAGGCGCGCGAGCTCTTCCGTCTGGCGACGATTGCCGGCGCCAGGGGGGTGCAGGTCCTGACCGGGCCGGTCGATGTGCGGGCGGTGCAGGCCTTTGCGGCAGGGCGAAACTCCGGGCTTTATGAGGGCGTCCTGCGCCTGCCGCGCGCCGAGCAGATGGCGGTCTCGGCGGCGAACCTGGCGGCATTGGCCGATCTGGCGGCCGAAAGCGGGCTTCTTCTCTATCTGGAAGCGCTGGCCTGGTCGCCGCTGAACCGCTTGGCGGACCAGGTCGAGATGATCCGCAGGGCCGACCGGCCCAATCTGCGCATGGTGGTCGATTTCTGGCATTGCTACGCCTCGGGCGACGGGCCGGCGGATGTTGCGGCGCTGCCTGTCGATCTGCTTTATGGCGTTCATGTCTGCGACAGCATGGCCTTTGCTGGCGGGGTGCCGGACGAATCCATTTTGCGCGACGTGCCGACCGGGAAAGGCGTCCTTCCCCTGCAGGACTGGGTCGATGCCGTGAAGGCGACTGGCTACGAGGGCTGGTGGAGCTGCGAACTCTTTTGCCGCCGCCAGCAGCAGGAAAACAGCTTTGCCGTTGCGGCAGAGCTGCAGGCGCTGATGATCCGTCTGATCCAGCCTTGAGGACCAGAATGCCCGTTGCGCTGGCGCATGTCGCGCTGTGGACCCGCGATATTGACCGGCTCTGCGCCTTCTGGGCCCAGGCCTTCGGTGCGGCCGTCGGCCCTCTTTACCAAAGCCGCAACCGCCCCGGCTATCAGTCACGCTTCCTGCGCCTGACATCGGGCGCCGACATTGAGATTATGACCGGCCCCTGGGTCGGTGGCCCCGCCGTGCACGAGGGGCAGGGCTATGCACATGTTACACTGTCGCTGGGGTCCGAAGCCGCCGTGGACGCGCTTGCGGGGCGAATGGCACAGATTGACGCGCTCTATGCCGCACCGCGTCTTACGGGCGACGGCTTCTACGAAGCGGTCCTGCGCGATCCCGATGGCAATTTGATCGAGATCACAGCCTGATCAGATCCCGCCAAGCTTCCGCTGAACATCGGCCCAGGTCTTACCTGACGCCAACATGTCCTTGGCCAGTCGCGAGGCCGTTTCGTAGCCGATCGTCGGAACCAGCGCGGCAAAATTGGCCGTCGAACCTTCAAGGTTCCGCCGGCAGCGGTCGGGATCGGCCGCGATCCCCTCGACGCACCGCAGACGGAATACCTCGGTGGCATTGGCAAGCAGGCTGACTGATTGCAGCAGTTCAAAGGCCATGATCGGCTCGAAGGCGTTCAACTGCAGTTGGCCGCCTTCGGCCGCGAACGAGATCGTGACATCGGACCCGATGACGTGAAACGCCACTTGATTGACCATTTCGCAGATCACCGGATTGACCTTGCCCGGCATGAGTGACGATCCCGGCTGCATCGGTGGCAGGCGGATCTCTCCCAACCCGCCGCGCGGGCCCGATGAGAGGAGCCGAAGGTCATTGGCGATCTTCGACAGTTTGGTGGCGACGCGCTTCAGAACGCCGGACAGGTGGACGAACACCCCGGCATCCCAGCTTGCCTCCATCAGGTCGAGCGCCGGTTTCAGGGCAAGGCCAGAGATCGCCGCAAGCTCGGCAAAAACGGCCTCGCGATAGCCATCTGGTGCGGCAACCCCGGTGCCGATCGCCGTGCCGCCGAGGTTGATTTCGGCCAGAAGCCCGACCGTTGCCCGCAGACGCTCGACATCCTCACGGATCGTCACGCCATAGGCCCGCATCTCGGCGCCGAGTGTCATCGGCACGGCATCCTGCAATTCGGTCCGGCCAAGCTTCGCGATGCCGGCAAAGTCCTGGCCCTTTGCCTCGAATGCTGCGGCAAGTTCCAGAAGCCGGGTCATCAGCCCCTGGATATCGGTCATCAACGCCATGCGGACGGCCGTGGGGTAGACGTCATTGGTCGATTGGGACCGGTTGACATCATCGTTCGGGTGCAACTCCGCATAATCCCCGCAGGGAAAGCCCATCAGTTCCAGCCCGCGATTGGCGATCACCTCGTTCATGTTCATGTTGGTCGAGGTGCCCGCGCCGCCCTGAAAGACGTCAACCGGAAAATGCTGGTGATGCTGCCCCGCCCGGATCTCGTCGCAGGCCCGCTCGATCGCCCTGGCCTTTTCGGGCGGCAGGCCGCCAAGCCGCGCATTGACGCGCGCTGCGGCTGTCTTGATCTGCGCGAGGGCACGGAGCAGGCCGGGGAAGCGACTGACCGCCAGGCCGGAAATCGGAAAGTTGGCGATCGCGCGGCCGGTCTGCGCGCCATAAAGCGCGTCGAAGGGAACCTCGACCGGACCCAGGGCGTCGCTCTCGGTCCGCACGGAACTCGGTCTGGAGTGACGCGGGGCCATGGGTCAGGCCTTCGGATGCAATTCAACAGCAAGCCAGACCGAGTCGGTGTCCGCATAGTAGCGGTGCCAGGGATAGGTCCACTGGTTTGGCCCGGTCACGCGGCAGAAGGGGTCGTGTGAATAGCCCACCGCCATCGGCACGTCCTCATAGATCGTGGCTTCGTCGCGGGTGCGGAACTTCTGCATGCGGCCAAGGCCGTGGATCTGGGTATGGACCTCAAGGAAGGGATGCTCGTTGTGGATGAAGCAGTCCGTGTCGCCGGGCGACCACCAGAGGTTCAGGCGCATGTCGAAGGTCTGCGGCGCGGTGGCGGTGGCGCGTTCATTGGTAAAGACGAACGGGTCGGTGACCACCTCGCCGACATGATCGAAGGCCGAGATGAAAAGAGGTGTGTCGCGCGGAAAGCTTGCGATGCGGTTGCCGAGCCAGTCCCAGCCGCGCAGGTGGCATCCGCCGAGGTTGGTTTTCCTGACAACCTTGATCAGGGCGGCGCGCTCTGCGGACTTTATGCTTCCGCCCCTGAGCCATGTCGACTTCCAGGCCGGAACGATTGCGGGATGGTCGCTGCCCGTCACCATCGGGCGCGGCGAAAGGTTTACGACGATCGCATCATCCACGGCGAAGTCCTGAACGTCCTCCACCAGGTCGGCGCGGATGAAATCATCGGCAAAGGCCAGCGGGCGCTTCAGGTTCGGCATGACGTCACTCCATCATTGGTTGACCCAAATGAACCATGACGCGGTGCGTCTGCCCATTTCGCGCCCGTCGATTTCCTGACGCAAGTTGACGCAGGAATCGGGCCTCAGCTCGGCTTGATCATGTCCGGGCTGTCGCCGAGGTATTCCCGCACCTCGCGCGGGATCGAGCCGTCGTTCATGTCGAGCGCGGTGGTCGCCGCCAGATCCTCGCGCCCCAGCAGACCGGGGCGCCGGTAGTGCAGGGCGATCCGCGTGGCGAAGGGCTGGCGGAACATCGTCGCGGCAATGCCCGAGGTGATGCCGAACATGAAGCGCTTGGTGCTGCGCTGGACCGACGAATAGATGCCGAAGGTCATCTCGTTCTGCTGCACGGTTTCGAAATCCACGGTGAAGACCCTGTTCTCGATCGGCAGGACGAAGCCATGATACTTGAAGGTATAGGCCGTTTTCTGCGGGTCGTCGTGGCTGGGGAAGTGCTCGACATAGGTGTGTTGCAGCAGGTCTGCCCCCGGATAGATGCAGAGCGAGGCACGCAGGATCCGGCGCGGATAGATCGACGAGAATTGATAGCGGTCATAAACCCCGACCAGCGATTGCTCGACCGCTTCGGGAACGGACATGACCGTCGCCAGGAATTTCTGCACCTGCGGCGCGGCGCGCATGCGGTTGAAGGCGTCGAAGAAGTTGCCGTCGATCAGGGCGCGAAATTCCGTCTGGGAACTGAGCAGGACGTCCGGGCTCAGGCTGAAATGGTCGGCGATCATCCGGACGTTGGCCGCAGACGGCATGTGGCGGCCCGACAGGTACTTGTTGAACTGCTGCCGGTTGATTTTCATCTTGCGGCAGATCAGCGAGATGGATCCCCGCTGATCGCACAGGTAACGCAAGTTCGCGGCGAAGTCCGTTGCCCGGTCTTCAGAGTCCATTGCGCAGTCGGTGCCCAGCATGTTGCGTCAGTTTGCGTCACTAAACTGCGCCATGCGAAGTTGCTTTGCAAGCCCCCTGCCGCGACTCTGCCCCAAGCAAATACGAGGGCTCCGGCCCCGCAGAAATGGGAGAGCTGCATGAAGCTGACAGGCGGAGAAGTCGTTGCACGGGCCCTCAAGGAATATGGGGTGGACTATGTCGCCGGCGTGCCGGGCCATGGGATCTGGGCACTGTTCGACGCCTTCATGCAGAAGGACTCGGAAATCCCCTTCATTCAGGTCATGCACGAGCAAAGCGCGGTCCACATGGCCGACGGCTACTGGCGCGCCAGTGGCAAGGTGATGGCCTGCTCGACCTCGGTCGGACCGGGCGCGACGAATACGATCATCGGCCTTGCCACCGCCTATACCGACTCGACCGCGCTCTTCTATGTCTCGGGCTCGCCCCAGACCTACATGCATGGCCACGGAACGATGCAGGAGATCGAGCGCCAGCAGGACAACGCCTTTCAGCGCATCACCGAACAGGTGACCAAGCGCGCCTGGGCTGCAAATTCGGTCAAGGTCCTGCCGACGATCATGCACCGCGCCTTTAACGAAATGCTGACCGGCCGACCTGGCCCGGTGCATGTCGAGGTGCCAATGGATGTGCAGGTCGAGGCCGCCGAGGTCACCATCCACCCGTTGGACAGGCGGATGCCGGTGGGCATAGCCCATCCCGATCCGGCGGCAATCGCGGCAGCGGCCAAGGTTCTGCTGTCGGCCAGGCGCCCCGTCATCGTGGCCGGCGGCGGGGCGATCACCGCGAATGCCTTCCAGGAGCTGACCGCGCTGGCCGAAAAGCTGGGCGCCGCCGTGTCGATCACCTGGAACGGAAAGGGCGCCATCGCCGAGGATAACGAGCTGTTCATTGGCGCGGTCGGGCAGACCGGCACCACCTGCGGCAACGAGATCACCGCCTCGGCCGATGTCGTCATCTCGGTCGGCTGCCGCTTCACCGACTGGTCGGCATCGTCCTATGCCAAGGGCGTGTCGTTCAGCTTTCCGCCGGGCAAGCTGATCCACATCGACCTTGATCCGCGTGAAATCGGCAAGACCTACCCGACCGAAGTCGGCATCGTCGCTGACGCGAAAATCGCGCTGACGCAACTGCTGGCGGCGATCAGCGATGCCGATGCTGCAAAGCTGCGCGCCCGCAACGCCGATTTCACGGCCGATGTCGCGAAAGCCAAGGCTGACTGGCGCGCCAAGGTTGAACCCCGTGAAAACAGCACCGAGACGCCCTTTACCTCACAACGTCCGCTGGTCGCGCTGCGCAAGGTGCTGCCGCGTGACGGGATCGTGGTCGTCGGTTCGGGCAACACGCAAGGTGCTGTAAAGCAAAGCTTCCCGGTCTATGAGCCGCGCACGCATCTGACCTCGGGCTCGTTCTCGCCGATGGGTTGGGCGGTTCCGGCGGCCATGGGGGCCAAGCTCGCCTGTCCGGACAAGAAGGTGGTGGCGATCGTCGGCGACGGCGACTTCATGATGAGCCTGCCGGAAATGGGCACAGCGGTGATGAACGGCATCAACGTGGTGTTCCTGGTGCTGAACAACCAGGGCTACATGTCGATCCGCGGCGGTCAGCGCAAGTTCACCGGGCGGCACATCGCCTCGGAATTCAACCACCATGCCGGCAATGGCGAGCCCTATTCGGCGGACCTCACCGCCACGGCCCGCGCCTTTGGTTTGCAGGCCTGGAAGGTCGAAAAGAACGAGGACCTGGAGTCCAGCCTGCAGGCGGCGCTCGACTGCGGTGGCCCGGCGCTGGTCGAGGTGATCGTCTCGCGCGATGCGGCCGGTCCCTTTGCCACCGGTTGGTGGGATTTCCCGTCGCCCGCCTATTACGAAAAGGAACAGGCAGGCTACGACGAGATGCGCGCCAAAGAGCAGCATCTCTGACGCCGGCGGCCCGCCGCGCCTCCTGCGGCGGGCACCTTTGACACTTCCGGTTGAGAACCTGACGGCCGCCCGGCCGAACGCAGAAGGCTTGCCCCATGATCCGCTACATCAAATCCGCCCCGCTGACCCAAGGCCCGACGTCGAACCCCGCCGTGACTTCGGCGGTGCAGGAGTTGCTGCGCGATGTTGAGGAAAACGGCGATGCCGCCGTGCGCCGCCTGTCGGTCAAGTTCGACGGGCTGGACCGCGACAGCTACCGGCTGACCGAGGGCGAGATTCGGGCCTGCATCGACGGGCTGACGAGGCAGGAGCGCAAGGATCTGGACTTCGCGCAGGAACAGGTGCGCAACTTTGCCAAGGCACAGCGCGCCACCATGCTGGACCTCGAGGTGGAAACCCTGCCCGGCGTGGTGCTGGGCCACCGCAACATCCCGGTGGCCAATGTCGGCTGCTATGTGCCGGGCGGCAAATACCCGCTGCTCGCGTCGGCCCACATGACGGTGCTGACGGCCAAGGTGGCCGGGTGCGGTCGCGTGATTACCTGCGCGCCCCCCTTCAAGGGCGGAATTGCGACCAAGATCGTCGCAGCCCAGGCACTGGCGGGGGCGGACGAAATCTATGTGCTTGGCGGCGTGCAGGCCATCGCCGCGATGGGTTACGGCACCGAGATGATCCGTCCGGTCGACATGCTGGCCGGCCCCGGCAACGCCTATGTGGCCGAGGCCAAGCGCCTTTTGTTCGGCCGCGTCGGCATCGACCTCTTTGCGGGTCCGACTGAAACCATGATCATCGCCGATGACACCTCGGATGGTGAAGTCGTGGCGACCGACCTTCTGGGCCAGGCCGAACACGGACCGAACTCTCCGGCCGTGCTGATCACCAATTCCGAAGCCCTGGCGCGTGATACGCTGGCCCAGATCGAGCGCATCCTGAAGGTCCTGCCGACTGCGGAAATCGCCGGCGCCGCCTGGCGCGACCATGGCGAGATCATCCTGTGCGACACGCTCGACGAGATGGTGGCGGAAGCCGACCGCATCGCGTCCGAACATGTGCAGGTGATGACGGCCGACCCCGATTACTTCCTGAACCACATGAAGAACTATGGCGCGCTTTTCCTTGGCCAGCGCACCAATGTCGCTTTCGGCGACAAGGTGATCGGCACCAACCACACGCTGCCGACCCAGACCGCGGCGCGCTACACGGGCGGGCTCTGGGTCGGCAAGTTCCTGAAGACCTGCACCTACCAGCGCGTCCTGACCGACGAGGCATCGGCCCGGATCGGCGCCATCGGCTCGCGGCTCTGCCACATGGAAGGCTTCGTCGGCCATGCCGAGCAGGCCAACCTTCGTGTCCGCCGATACGGCGGCAGAAACATTCCCTACGGCCAGCCCGCCGACGCGAGCTGACGACCCGCACCCGCCCGAGACGCGCGGAACGCCACCGGGCAATCCCCAACCGACAGAGAGGAAATCACATGTCGACGTTCACCAAAGTCCTGATGGCGACCGCCATCGCCTTCCCGATGGCGCAGATCGCGCAGGCAGAGGGCAAGGTCGAAGGCATCCACCACTGGGTGTCCGAAAGCGAAGTCGGCGCGCTGAAGGTGCTGACCGACAGCCTGGCCACGAAGGGCTTCATCTGGGAAGACAGCGCGGTGGGCGGGCTGTCGGGCGCGAACGCGACCCAGGCGCTGCGCACGCGCCTTGCCGCCGGCAACCCGCCGGACACGATGCAGCTTCTGGGCTATGAAGGCGTCGAGTGGGCGAACGAGGGCGCTCTGCGCTCGTTGAACGACCTCTATGCCAAGAACGGCTGGGAAGCGGCCATCGCGCCGGCGATCCAGCCGTTCGTCAAGGCGGGCGACGACTATTTTGCCGCGCCGATCAACATGCACCGTCAGAACTGGGTCTGGGCCAACAAGGCGATCTTCGACAAGTATGGCATTGCCGAGCCCAAGAACTGGGACGAGATGATCGCCGCCGGCAAGAAGCTCAAGGAAAACGGCGTCACGGCCTTTGCGCTGTCGGACGAGAACTGGCAGATCCTCGAGGTTTTCGAGGCGATCCTGACCGACCAGAACGGCACCGATTTCTACAAGAAGGCGGTGATCGACCTGGACGAGACGGCCCTGTCCGGCCCCGAAATGATCAAGGCCTTCGACACGCTGCGCGAGGTTCGGGGGCTGGTCGATGACGGCTTCACCGGGCGCGACTGGGCCGTGGCATCGGGGATGGTGGCCTCTGGCCAGGCCGCGATGCAGATCATGGGCGACTGGGCAAAGGGCGAGTTCCTGGCCAAGGGCATGAAGCCGGGCGTCGATTTCCTGTGTTTCCCCACCCCGGCGGCGACGCCGAACTACAAGTTCGTGATCGATGCGTTCGGGGTTTTCAAGAAGGATGACGCGGCGGTTGCCGGGCAGGACGCCTGGATCGAAACGGTGATGGACCCCGAAAGCCAGAAGAAGTTCAACATGATCAAGGGCTCGATCCCCGCCCGGATCGACGTTCCGGTCGACGGTTTCGACGATTGCGCCAAGCGCAGCTTTGCGGACCGCGACGCGGCGGTGAATGCCGGCACGATGGTCGGCGGCCTGACCGAAGGCTTTGCCGCCAAGCCGCAGTTCGCCGGCGTCTTCTCGGACGTCGTGGGCCAGTTCTTCGTTTCCGACATGTCTTCGCAGGATGCCGTGACGGCGCTGGTCGACGGCATCAACAACGCCCGCTGATCCGGGCATGGCTGGCCGGCCGGGACGCTCTCCCGGCCGGCCGCACCCGGTCCCACCCCGTTTCCAGAGAGGACGCCATGCGAAGAAGCCCCTCCTTCAAAGACCGCGCTGCCGCCTGGCTGCCCGTGCTGGTCCTTTCGCCCAGCATCCTGGCCGTGTTCGTCGGCGTTTACCTCTTCATCTGCTGGACGGCGGTGATTTCCTTCAGCTCGTCGCAGATGCTGCCGCGCTATGACTTCGTCGGCTTCGCACAATATGTGCGGCTCTGGTCGACGCCGCGCTGGATCATCGCGGTCGAGAACCTGTTCATCTTCACCGCACTCTTTCTGATCGTGACCATCGCCATCGGGCTCGTCATGGCGATCCTTCTGGATCAGAAGGTGCGCGCCGAGGGCGCTCTGCGGGCCATTTACCTTTACCCGATGGCGCTGTCGTTCATCGTGACCGGCACGGCGTGGAAATGGATCCTGAACCCCACGCTCGGCATTCAGAAGGTGGTCAATGACTGGGGCTGGCAGAGCTTCGTCTTCGACTGGATCACGCGGCCCGAGGTTGCGATCTATTGCGTGGTGATCGCCGCCGTCTGGCAATCGACCGGCTTTGCCATGGCAATCTTTCTGGCCGGGCTGCGCGGGATCGACAATTCGATCATCAAGGCGGCCCAGATCGAGGGGGCCGGTCTGCCGCGCATCTATCTGTCGATCATCGTGCCGATGCTGCGCCCGGCCTTCCTGTCGGTGATCGTGCTTCTGTCCTACATCTCGATCAAGAGCTTCGACCTGGTCCTGGCGCTGACCAATGGCGGGCCCGGCTCGGCGACGGAAATGCCATCGACCTTCATGTTCTCGGCCACCTTCCGGCGCAACCAGATGGGTGTCGGCGCGGCGAGCGCCATGATGATGCTGATGACCGTCGCTGCCATCATCATCCCCTACCTCTATTCCGAACTGAAGGAGGACCGAAATGGCCACTGACCTCCGCTCCGCCCGCCGCTCGCAGCAGTTGGGCCGGCTGTTCATCTACGGCTCGCTGGTGGCGCTTGCAGCCTTCTATCTGATGCCTCTGTGGGTGATGATCGTCACCTCGCTGAAATCGCTGGACGAGATCTATGCCGGGTCCTTCATCGGCCTGCCGAAGGCCGTGACGTTCGAGGCCTGGTCCAAAGCCTGGGGCACGGCCTGCATCGGGACGAAATGCGCCGGGTTGAAGCCCTATTTCATCAACTCGCTGTTGATGGTCATTCCGGCGGTGATCCTGTCGTCCGGGATCGGGGCGATCAACGGCTATGTGCTGACGAAATGGCGGTTCAAGGGATCGAACGTCGTCTTCGGCATGTTGCTTTTCGGTTGCTTCCTGCCGTTTCAGGCGGTGCTTCTGCCGATGGCGCAGGTCCTGGGCAAGCTTGGCCTGTCGGGGTCGATCCCCGGGCTGGTGCTGGTTCACACGGTCTATGGCATCGCCTTTACCACGCTCTTCTTCCGCAACTACTTCATCACCATCCCGGACGAGCTGACCAAGGCCGCGCAGATCGACGGCGCCGGGTTCTTCCGCATCTTCTTCTCGATCATGCTGCCCGCCGCCCTGCCGATCATCGTGGTCAGCTGCATCTGGCAGTTCACCCAGATCTGGAACGACTTCCTGTTCGGCGTGTCCTTCACCGCAGGTGACAGCACGCCGGTCACGGTGGCCCTGAACAACATCGTCAACGTCACGATGGGCCGCAAGCAGTACAATGTCGACATGGCCGCGGCCATGATCGCCGCAATCCCCACCCTTGTCGTCTATGTCGTCGCCGGGCGCTACTTCGTGCGCGGCCTGACGGCGGGCGCTGTGAAAGGCTGATCCCATGGCAACGCTTGAAATCGACCGCGTGAAGAAATCCTACGGCGCGATGGATGTCCTGAAAGAGGTCAACATCTCGGTCGGTGACGGGGACTTCCTGGTGCTGCTGGGCCCCTCGGGTTGCGGCAAGTCGACGCTCTTGAACATGATCGCGGGGCTTGAGGAGATCACGGCAGGCGAGATCCGGATCGGTGGCGAGGTGATGAACGACCGCTCGCCCAAGGACCGCGACATCGCCATGGTGTTCCAGTCCTATGCGCTTTACCCGACCATGACGGTCCGCCAGAACATCGAATTCGGCATGAAGATCCGCGGTGTCCCGCCATCGGAACGGGCAAAGGCGACGCAGGCTGCGGCCGACATGCTGCAGATGGGCCACCTCCTGGACCGCCGGCCCAGCCAACTGTCCGGCGGACAGCGCCAGCGTGTCGCCATGGGACGTGCTGTCGTGCGCGAGCCGAAGCTCTTTCTGTTCGACGAGCCGCTGTCGAACCTGGACGCGAAGCTCCGCGTCGACATGCGGACCGAGATCAAGCGCTTGCACCAGCGGCTCGGCACCACCATCGTCTATGTGACCCATGACCAGATCGAGGCGATGACGCTGGCCACCCGCATCGCGGTGATGAAGGACGGGATCGTGCAACATTTCGGCCCGCCGCAAGAGGTCTATGACCGCCCGGCCAACACCTATGTCGCGCGCTTCGTCGGCTCTCCGGCCATGAACATCGTCGGGGCGGTGCTGCATGTCGGGGCCGATGGCCGCGCAGAGGCCGCTGTCAGCCTGCCCTCGGGCGAAGCGCGAATCTCTGGCATACCGCTGTCCGATGCGACCCTGAAAAGCTACCAGGGCCGGCCGGTGCTTCTGGGGATCCGGCCCGAGCATTTCGCCTTGACCACGGGCGCGGGCCTTGACGTTCATGTCGATGTGGTGGAACCGACCGGCCCCGACACGCTCGCTGTATTCAGCATGGGGGATGGCGAGGTCATCGCCCGGCTCGAGCCTTTTGCCGCCGCAGCGGGTGAGCGGCTGCGCCTGTCGGTCAAGGAAGACAAGGTGGTGCTGTTCGACCCGGCGACCGAGGCCAGGCTGGACTGATCGCCATGGATGCGGATCTCATCATCATCGGATCGGGCATCGGCGGGGCGACGTTGGCTTCGGCCCTGGCGCCTTCGGGATTGAAGATCTTGATCCTGGAGAAAGGCGAACGATTGAAGCCCTGCCCGGAGGCGCGGAACGACGTTGCCATCTTCCAGCGCGGCCATTTCGCACCGACCGAGACCTGGATGGGATCGGACGGCACGCCCTTCGTGGCCGGGAATTACTATCTGGTTGGCGGAAACTCGAAATTCTTCGGTGCGGTGATGTATCGCTACCGTGAAAGCGATTTCCACCCGCGCCTGCACCTGCAAGGAACCTCGCCCGGATGGCCGCTGACCTATGCCGACCTCGAGCCGTGGTACGGAAAGGCAGAGGCGCTTTATCGCGTCCGTGGTGTGGTCGGCCAGGACCCCACTGAACCGCCCCATGCGACGCCCTATCTTTATCCGCCGGTGCCGGATGAGCCGGTGATGGCAAAGGTCCGTCAGCGACTGCAACGCGCCGGGGCTCATCCGGCCTCGCTGCCGCTGGCGATTGATATCAATACCTGGCTGGCCGAGGGCAAGACCGGGTGGGATGCCTTCCCGAATACCGGAAAGGGGAAGATCGACGCTGAATCCGGGCCGCTGACCGACGCGCTGCGCCATCCCAATGTAAGGTTAATGATGGGCGCCGAGGTCATCCGGCTGGAAACCGATCCCGAAGGCCTCCGGGTGACTGCCGTCGCCGTCCGCACCACCGATGGGGAAAAGAAGTTCACGGCGCGCGGTTTCGCGGTGGCGGCCGGGGCAATCCAGACGGCGGCCTTGCTGTTGCGCTCGGCCAACGCGGCGCATCCGACCGGGCTCGCCAACGGCTCCGACCAGGTCGGGCGGAATTTCATGAACCACAATTCTTCGGCCATGCTGACCATCGACCCGCGCTTGCGTAACACGTCAGTTTACCAAAAGACGTTGAGCTTTAATGACTTTTACGACCGCGACCCTGAAACCGGCCGCCCCCTTGGCAATGTGCAGGGCCTTGGCCGGATCACGGCTCCGATCCTCAAGGCGAACATGCCGCGTCTGCCGATGTCGCTGGCCCGGCTCGTCTCCGGCTATGCGTTCGGCTGGTTTCTGCAGAGCGAGGATCTGCCGAACCCGGAAAGCCGGGTGACCCTGCTCGATGGCAAGATCACCATGAGCTGGCAGCGCAGCAACATGGCCGCGCATGAGGCGCTGATCGCCCGGACCAAGGCCGTGATGAGGCGCGCGGGCTTCCCGATCGTGCTCGTCCATACCTTTGGCCGCAAGACCACGTCGCACCAATGCGGGACTGCCCGGCTGGGCCGTGATCCGGCAAGTTCGGTGGTGTCGCCCGAACTGCGGTCGCACCAGATCGGCAACCTCTGGATTACCGACGCCTCGGTTCTTCCGACAAGCGCGGCCGTGAACCCGGCGTTGACAGTGGCCGCTCTCGCCCTGCGCGCAGGCGAGGGCGTCAGACGGTCGGTTGAGGCGGCTTGAGGCGGGCCGCGCCTCATGGGAAAGGCCCGGAGGCGGGGCGACAGGGTCAGTAAATATGCGGGCGGGGCAGTCCTCGGCATTGCGGGGTGTGCTGCGTCAGAGGGGCCCGTCCTGGGGCCTGGCATGCGGTCGATCCGCCGGCGCTGGCACCCGTTCGCATCAGAGATCAGGGGCAGGCGGGTGGACGGCATGCGGGCCTGCCGGCAGTGACACCGGCCCCTGGAAGCAGTGTGGCTGGCCCGAAGCTGTCATGGCAGACGGATCGCGGTCCTATGCTGCGGCTCTGGATGGGCCGGGCCGGGGCACGATCGGGGGAGGGGGCGCTGGCTGAACAACCGCGCCGCTGCCCTGGTGAATTGGCGCGACCTCCTCGCCGACTGAAATCAGACTTGGGCAGCCTAGGTTAAGGCCAAATCGCCTGCGCCTGACAACACCCCCCGGTCCGGCAGGGCCGCTCGGCCCATGCAACGATCAGCCCGGCAGGCACACCACCAGAATGCGGGCGTCCTCATCGCCGGCAGTGGTGTAGACATGGCCCATGCCGCTGTCGAGGTAGGCGCTTTCGCCGGGGCCCAGGCTGACGGGCGCATGCTTTTCGGTGTGGATGGTCAACCGGCCCGACAGCACGAAGACGAACTCCTGCCCGGCATGGCGGATCATCTCGCCAAACTCGAGCCGGCTGCGCGCCTTCACCGTGCCGGTCATCGGGGTCATCGCCTTGTTCCAGACCTCTGGGAACAGGAGCTCATAGAAATAGGTGGGCGTCTCTTGCGGCTGGAACTCCCCCAGCCGCGCCACCGTCAGACTGTCCCTCTGAAAGCTCGTGCCCTCGCGGCCGAAGAGGGCGGGAAGGTCCATGTCGAGCCCCCGCGCCAGTTGCAACAGGCGGTCGAAGGTCAGCGCCATCAGCCCGCGCTCGACCTTCGAGACGGTCGACACCGCAAGCCCCGTCATCTGCGCCACGTCGCTCAGCGTCAGCCCGCGCGCCTTGCGCGTATCGCGCAGGCGGCGGCCGAAATCGTCGCGCTGCGAGTCGGCGGGCTCTGCGGTCGCGAGAGGGGGATCTGCAACGGTCATGGCGCGATCTTAGCCTCTCCGCGACGGAATACAATTTTCCGATCAGAAAATTCCTGTTTTCCGATTGGAAAATTCATGCTAGCGATTCTGGCAGCAGAGCCCCGGCGAAGATCGGGCCGCCCATACCCGACAAGGAGAGCACCATGTTTCGCAGAACGCTTCTGACCGCCATTTTCGCGACCACCTGCCTTGCCGCGCTTGGCACGGGCATGGCCGCCGCCGAACCCAAAACCGTCGCCATCGCCAACTTCGGCGAGCATCCGCAACTGAATGCAGTGGCCGACGGCTTCAAGGCAGAGATCCTCGCGTCCGGGCTGGCCGAGGGCAAGGATGTCGTGTTCACGACCGACCATGTGAACTTCGACGCGACGCTCCTGCCGCAGATGATCGCGAAGATCGAGGCTACGAAACCCGCACTGATCCTGTCGATCACCACCCCGGTGTCGCAGAACGTCAAGAACCAGCTTGGCGACAAGGGCATTCCCATCGTCTTCGCGGCGGTGACTGACCCGGTCGCGGCCGGCCTCGTGCCGTCCTGGGACAAGGGCGGCACCAATATCTCGGGCGCCAGCGACGCGCTGGACATCAATGCGACCCTGGCCTTCGCCCGCAAGCTGTTCCCCAATGCCAAGACGATCGGCGTGCCCTACAACCCCGGCGAGGCCAATGACGTGGCGACGCTGGCGCTCTTCAAGACCTTCGCCGCCGCCAACGGGTTCGAGGTGGTCGAGGTCGGCATCGACAACACCAACGACATACAGTCGCGGATCGCCGCCTTGGCCGGAAAGGCCGACCTGCTTTATGGTCCCGGATCGAGCATGATCCAGCCCGCGATCTCGGCCGTTGCCTCCGCCGCGAACGAGGCGAAGATCCCGCTTATCAACTCGGACGCGGGGCCCGTGACCGAAGGCATTATTCCTGCGGCCTTTGCTGTCTCCTACGAAAAGATCGGCCATATGGCGGGCGCGATCGCCGTCCGCGCGTTGAAGGGCGAGCCGCTGGAAGGCATCGCGCCGGTCAAGCCGGCCTACGATGACCACACAATCACCATCTCGAAGAAGGCGATGGCCGCGATCGGCGCGACCATTCCCGACAGCTTCGCCGACTGCGGCTGCATCACCGACTGATAGAAAAAAGGGTGGCCCCGCCAAAAGGGGCACCCGACATTTCCGGGGCAGGGACCATGCTGAAAGTCAAAGAGGCCCGGCGCGTGTTCTTTCGCGGGCTGCCGGATGAGAAGGTCGCGCTGGACGGGCTGAACCTTCATCTGGCCAAGGGCGATTTCGCCGTGGTGATCGGCAGCAACGGCGCGGGCAAGAGCACGCTTCTCAACGCGATCTCCGGCGCCCTGATGCTGGATTCGGGCCGCGTCGCGATCAACGGCCAGGATGTCACCGACATGCCGGTCCACCAGCGTGCCGTTCACGTCGCGCGCGTCTTTCAGGACCCGATGAGGGGCACGGCGGCCAGCATGACCATTGCCGAAAACATGCTTCTGGCCGAGATGCGCCAGTCGCCGCCCCGGTTTCGCCTCGGTCTGACGCCGGCCA
>Ga0209571_1000360_pt1 | contig 57918 bp, 57 predicted proteins | sample EBPBio102011_DNA_FD_185866 | JGI IMG/M metagenome (GOLD analysis project Ga0209571, IMG submission 185866) | Wastewater treatment Type I Accumulibacter community from EBPR Bioreactor in Madison, WI, USA - Reactor 1_1/10/2011_ DNA (SPAdes)... | ecosystem: Engineered > Bioreactor > EBPR >... | reverse complement strand
GACCGCCTTGGCGACGGCACCCCGAACGACAACGACCGGGTCGAGATCGGCCCGACCCAGCTTGCCTTCCGCGAGTGGGAGGGCGCGGGCCTAGCCCTGCCGAACGTCGAGCGGATGCGGCATTTCCGCTGGCAACGGCTGGTGACGGCGCTGGCAGCGCGCGACTACGGCGCGATCCTGCTCTTTGATCCGCTGAACATCCGCTATGCGACCGACACGACGAACATGCAGCTTTGGAACGCGCACAATCCCTTTCGTGCCTGCATGATCTGTGCGGACGGCCATATGGTGGTCTGGGAATACAAGAACTCTCCCTTCCTCGTGACCTTCAACCCGCTGGTGAAGGAGTTGCGCCACGGGGCGACCTTCTTCTACGCCTGCTCGGGTGACCGGGGGGAGGACGACGCAGCGTCTTTCGCGCGACAAGTCGATGAGGTGATGCGCGCCCATGCCGGCACCAACCGCCGGCTTGCCGTCGACAAGATCCAGATCCACGGGCTGCGCGCGCTCGAACGCGCGGGCTTCGAGGTAATGGAGGGCGAGGAGCTGACCGAGCGGACCCGCGCCATCAAGGGCCCGGACGAGATCCTGGCGATGCGCTGCGCCCACCACGCCTGCGAATCCGCCATCGCCGAGATGGAGGCCTTCACCCGCGCCGAGGTGCCGAAGGGCGGCGTGAGCGAGGATGACATCTGGTCGGAGCTGCACAAGGGCAACATCCGCCGGGGCGGCGAATGGATCGAGACGCGGCTTCTGGCCTCTGGCCCGCGCACCAATCCGTGGTTTCAGGAATGCGGCCCCCGGATCGTGCAGCCGGACGAGATCGTGGCCTTCGACACCGACCTGATCGGCTGCTACGGCATCTGCATCGACATCAGCCGCACCTGGTGGGTGGGCGATGGCCGCCCGACGAACGCCATGATCTCGGCCATGGCGCATGCGCTCGACCATATCCGCGACCACCAGGCGCGGCTGAAGCCCGGCGTGTCGATCCGCGAACTGGCCCATGGCGGGCACAAGCTGGACGACCAGTATTGGAAGCAGAAATATTCCTGCAAGATGCACGGGGTCGGGCTGTGTGACGAATGGCCCTATGTGCCCTATGCGGACGGCTGGCAGGACGGCGCCTTCGAGCATGAGATCGAGGAAGGCATGGTCCTCTGCGTCGAGGCGCTGGTCAGCCCCGAGGGGGGCGATTTCTCGATCAAGATCGAGGATCAGGTGCTGATTACCGCGAACGGGTGCGAGAATTTGACCAAGTATCCGTTTGATCCGCGGCTGATGGGGGCCGGTTAATCCACCTGGGGCCAAATCGGCGCTGGAGTTTCTCGTTGGCAGCCGTTCGAACGACCGGTTCGCGGGACGGAGCGGGCACCCGTTCCTGTATCAATCCAGTCGTCTGACAAGTACTGCCACCCAAGGCCCCTGTTGCCCTTCATACCCTCCGCCAACATACTCCGAGACGGAGATTACCTCCCAATTACCCGAGCGCCGATACATGTCGACGACCTCGTCCCGCGACAGATAGTTGAAATATCTGCCATGGCTATCCCTGCCCTCTTTGCCCCCGGCCTTGTAGGTCGCATGATGCAAACCGGCAGGTTTCAATGCGGCTCGGACTTTTGAAAGAACCTCCGGCAATGCGGCGCGCGGGACGTGCAGAAGAGACGCATTCGCCCAAACCGCATCGTATTCGGCATCAGCGGAAAGATCCTCGAACTGCATAACTCTGACGGGTATCTGCAACAGGCTTTCAGCCTGTCTCGCGATGCTGGGGCTTCCATCGGTCGGATCGACCTGATGGCCGGCGTCGATCATCGCCTTCGCATCCCGGCCACCTCCGCAACCAAGCTCAAGTACACGGGAGCCCGGAGCGAGCAGGCCAAGAAACATGGCAAGGTGCCGGCTGACGCCACCCGGACCGCTTGCCACATAGGTGGCTGCGGTCTCTGCGTAGAACCTCAAAGTTTCCTTGTCCGACTTTGACATGTGGCGGCGCTCTCAGCATCAACTAAAGAGCTTATGAAGGTGCACCCGCAGTGATTTGAAGCGAGCTCAAGCCCCGCGACGGGCACTAAGCCGCCCCCCCTACTCCGCCTCAAACCCCGCCGCCTTGTGGCTGCCGTCGCAGTAGGGCTTGTTCTGTGAATGGCCGCAGCGGCAGAAGAATGCCTGCCGGATCTTGTTGATCGTGTGGCCGGTGCCCGACACGACCTCCAGGTTGCCGACGATCTTCAGAGGGCCGTTCGGCAGCGGCTGCACGTCGACCGGGCCGTTTCGGACCTCAAGCGCGGGGGCGTCCTTGGGCGCGGGCTCGCCGGTGGCCTGGAAGTTACCCTCGACATGGGAATTGTCGCAGAAGGGTTTGTTCTTCGACAGGCCGCAGCGGCAAAGGGTCGCGCGGGGGATCGCCTGCGGCTCGCCCCGGATCAGGAGTTCGGCGTCGATTGCCAGGGGCCCGTTTTCGCGGACGCGCAGCAGGTTGACGACCGGCGGCACGTCGGACGACGGCATTTCCTGATCGGTCGCCTTGGCGTTACGGGTCACGCTGATCGCGCCCGAGGGGCAGTTTTCGCCGATGCGGACAACCTCGTCTGCGGGGGCCGCATCGGGGTGAATCCAGGCGCCCTTGACGTTCGGCACGAAGACCTCTGGGTGCGACAGGACGCAGTTGCGCGCATGGATGCAGCGCTTGCCGTCGAAATGGATCGTGACGAACTGCCCTTTGACGACTTCGACTGCCATGTGGCCCCCCTTGCTTGCTCTGGCGAAACGGTCGCGCGGCGGCTCTCTGGCGTCAAGGGGCTACGCTTGCGCGTGGGGCGCGAGCGGTCTATGCGGACGCGACCCCCGAAATCCGCCGGAGCCTGCCCATGATCCCCCGCTATTCCCGCCCCGAGATGGTTGCGATCTGGTCGCCCGAAACCAAGTTCCGCATCTGGTACGAGATCGAGGCCCACGCCTGCGACGCGCAGGCAGAGCTGGGCGTCATCCCGAAGGCCAGCGCCGAGGCGGTCTGGCGCGCCAAGGACGTGACCTTCGACGTCGCACGGATCGACGAGATCGAGGCGGTGACCAAGCATGACGTGATCGCGTTCCTGACCCATCTGGCCGAACATATCGGCCCAGAAGAGGCGCGCTTCGTCCATCAGGGCATGACATCGTCGGACGTGCTGGACACGACCTTCAACATCCAGCTGGTGCGCGCCTCGGACATCCTTCTGGCCGACCTCGACCGGGTGCTGGCGGCGCTGAAGGCCCGCGCGTTCGAGCACAAGGACACGATCCGCATCGGCCGCAGCCACGGCATCCACGCCGAGCCGACGACCATGGGCCTGACCTTCGCACGCTTCTACGCCGAAATGTCGCGCAACCGCGCGCGCCTTCTGGCCGCGCGGGCCGAGGTGGCGACGGGCGCCATTTCCGGCGCGGTCGGCACTTTCGCCAACATCGACCCGGCGGTCGAGGCGCATGTCTGCAAGATGATGGGACTGGTGCCAGAGCCGATCAGCACGCAGGTGATCCCCCGCGACCGTCATGCGATGTTTTTCGCCACCCTTGGCGTCATCGCGTCCAGCATCGAAAACATCGCGATCGAGATCCGGCACATGCAGCGGACCGAGGTGCTTGAGGCCGAAGAGTTTTTCAGCCCCGGCCAGAAGGGCTCGTCGGCGATGCCGCACAAAAGAAACCCGGTCCTGACCGAGAACCTGACCGGCCTTTCGCGGCTGGTGCGGATGGCGGTGATCCCGGCGATGGAGGATGTGGCGCTTTGGCATGAACGCGATATCAGCCATTCGAGCGTCGAGCGCGCCATCGGGCCGGACGCGACCGTGACGCTCGACTTCGCGCTGAACCGGCTGGCGGGCGTGATCGAAAAGCTGGTGATCTATCCCGACAACATGCTGAAGAACCTCAACAAGTTCAAAGGGCTGATCATGTCGCAGCGCGTCCTTCTGGCGCTGACGCAGGCCGGCGTCAGCCGCGAGGATGCCTATCGGCTGGTGCAGCGGAACGCGATGAAGGTCTGGGAAAAGGGCGCCGACTTCCAGACCGAGCTTCTGGCCGACGCCGAGGTCACTGCAGCCTTGAGCCCGGCCGAGATCGCGGGCCTTTTCGATCTGGCCTACCACACCAAACATGTCGACACGATCTTCGCCAGGGTGTTCGGCTGAGTGCTTTCAAGCGCGTCTTTGGGTGAGTGCTGCGGCGCGGCACACCCAGATGTGACTTGCCCGGATTCGCGCCCGCGCGCACCCTTCGCCCATCGTGATGAAGGAGCGCATGCCATGCTTGACCATGTTCGAGCGCGTATCCTGATACCGCTCATCCTGTCCGCCGCGGTTGCCCTGCCGGGCGCCGCGCTTGCTGCCGGCAGCTCGACCAACAGCCCGCCGACGCCGACCGAGACGACGACGAAGTGCAAGAAGGGCGAGGTCTGGGACGACAAGACCAAGAAATGCGTCGCGCCGCAGTCCGGTGCGCTCGACAACGACCAGCGTTTCGCGGCGGTGCGCGAACTGGCCTACGCCGGGCGGCCGGTCGAGGCGCTCGCCGTTCTTGACGCGATGACCGAGGGCAATACCGACCGGGTCCTGACCTACCGCGCCTTTGCATGGCGCAAGGCCGGCGATGTCGCGAAGGGGATGGGCTTCTACAAGCAGGCCCTGGCACAAAACCCCGACAACCTTCTGGCGCGCAGCTATATGGGCCAGGCCTACGTCGAGGCGGGCGACATAAAGCTTGCCCAGGTCCAGCTTGACGAGATCGTGGCGCGGGGCGGCACGGGGGGCTGGCCGGAAACCTCGCTCAGGAAGGCAATCGCGACCGGCGAGGCCGAGGCTTACTAGGGCACCGGGTAACGCCGTCTTAACCGACGTCGCGCGATGATCCCCGAAACAGCTATCGGGGACCTGACGATGGGCCAGCCTGCCTTTGCCGACGACCTTCTGCCGACCGGCGGCGCGAACGCCGATCCGGCGCTCTTTCTGCCCGCGCGCGCGCTGACCGGGCGGCAGAAGGCGGCGATCATCGTGCGGCTGATGCTGGCGGAAGGGGCGTCGGTGCCCCTTCAGTCGCTGCCTGATTCGGTGCAGACCGCGCTGACGGCCGAAATCGGCCAGATGCGGACCATCGACCGCGCGACGCTCGCCGCCGTGGTCGACGAGTTCTGCACCACGATCGAAGAGGTCGGCCTGACTTTCGGCGGCGGCCTTGATGCGGCGATGAAGATGCTCGACGGGCACCTGTCGCCCGCCGCCACCTCGCGGCTGCGCTATCTGGCCGGCCACGCGCCGGGCGCCGACCCCTGGGACAAGCTGCGCGAGATGGACGTGCCGACGCTCGCCCCCGCCGTCGCCGAGGAAAGCGCCGAGGTTGCCGCCGTCATCCTGTCGAAGCTGCCGGTGCCGAAGGCGGCCGAGCTTCTGGGCGCCATGCCGGGCGAACGTGCCCGCCACATCGCCTTTTCCATGTCGAAGACGGCGGGCGTCGCGCCTGACCTGGTTCGGCGGATCGGGGCGGCCCTTCTGGCGCATCTTGAGGTGCCTAAGGTCTCGGCCTTCGACGGCGACCCGGCCGAGCGGGTCGGCAAAATCCTGAACGTCACCTCGCAGGCCCTGCGCGACGATGTGCTGAAGGGGCTGGAAGAGGCGGACGGCGCGCTGGCCGAACGCGTCAAGAGGACCATCTTCACCTTCGCCCATATCCCGACGCGGATCCTCGCCCGCGACGTGCCGCGCGTCCTGCGCGGCATCGACCAGGCGCAACTCGTCAAGGCGCTCGCCGGCGCCAAGGGTCCGGGGGTCGAGACGGCCGAATTTCTGCTTGCCAACATGTCGCAGCGGATGGCCACGAACCTGCGGGAAGAGATGGCGACGGTCGGGCGGCTGAAGGACAAGGACGTGGAAACCGCGCAGACGGCGCTGGTGCTGGCCATCCGCGAACTGGTTGATACGGGCGAGCTGGTCATGGTCGTCGAGGAGGAGGAGGAGGAATAGCGCGGGACCCGGAGGATTCGCTGCCGGCCGACCGGGCCGGGCGGGATCAGGAAACGCACCGCGTTCCCCCCGACCGCGTGGGGCCGTCTCAGTTGGACCGCTGATGTCCTAAGCCGTCAAAGGCCGGCGCCTGCCCCGGTGGGCGCGGGAGCGCCCGCCGATGGCGGGGCGGGCGCTGGCCGATGGCCTTTTGGGCCACCGGCCGGGACAAATGACGGCGACGGCGCATGGCAGAGTCAACGGCCTCTGCCACCCGGGACCAAAGCGGCGTCGGAATGCGACAACCGATCCTCCGGGATGAGCATCGCGAACTTCCCGCGATGGCGGGCGCCGGCGATCGCTCGACACGCTGCGAGGGGCGGGCGCCGTCGGTCGTTCGACACCTCGCGGGACGATCAGCACCCTTTCGAAGGACAGCCAGCCCCCACCACGCCCGGGCGGCCCCTGTGCCATCCCGAACGACGTCCTCGCGCCACCTTCCACCTCCACTCCAAACCGCCCCCGCCCCCCTCCGCCCCGGTCTTGCGAGGCCGCAGCACCCGGCCTATATTGGTGCTGTTCCGGGCTTGCCCGGTGCTATGGACATAAACGCGCTCGTAATAATCGGATCGGACCCGGGGGCGGTACCCGGCGGCTCCACCAAATCCCGTATTGGCGGGTCATGGGGCCGAAACAGGATCGACGGACGACCAAAGGGGTTAGCTTTGTCTCGGCGGGGTGCCACCGTTATCGGTCCGCAAAGTACAGTTGCCAATAACAACCGTGCTCCGGCAATGGCTCTGGCTGCGTAAGCAGTTCGGGTCGCCGAAACCAAGTCCTTGCGCTTAGCCGCGTAAGGCGGGGTCCGCAGGCACCTGGCAACAGAAGCCTGCACCTTCCCCCCCCTCTGGCCGCTTGACCCGCACTGCCCGACGCGTCACAAATGGGGCATGGGGCTCGCAAACGCCCCGTGAGGCCCTGGCCCAAGTTTGCATCCCTTGACCTGTTCCAACGGATGCCCCCCATGCCCGGCCCCTTCGCTATCAGCCCCGCCCAGCTTTCCCGACAGATCGGGCTTCCCGACTGCCCCGTGTTGATTGATGTCCGGGTGGACGACGATTTCGTTCAGGACCCGGCGCTGATCCCTGGCAGCCGCCGCATTGCCCATGATGCCATCGACCGGACCGCCCCGACCCTTCAGGCCTCGCGGGCGGTGGTGGTCTGCCAGGGCGGACGCAAACTTTCGGAAGGCGCCGCCGCCCTTCTGCGCCTGCACGGCATCGCGGCCGAGGTCCTTGAGGGCGGCTTCGTTGCCTGGCGGGCGGCCGGCCTGCCCGCGATCCCGGCTGCGCTGATCCCGGAGCCCGGCCTCTGGGTCACGCGGCAGCGACCGAAGGTCGACCGGATCGCCTGTCCCTGGCTCATCCGGCGCTTCATCGACCCCGGCGCGCGCTTCCTCTTCGTCGCACCGTCCGAGGTCATGCCGGTCGCCGAACGCTTCAACGCCACCCCTTTCGACATCGAGGGCGTGCGCTTCAGCCACCGGGGCGATCTGTGCAGCTTCGACGCGCTTCTCGACGATTTCGGCCTGCACACGACGGCGCTTGACCGGCTGGCGCTGATCGTGCGGGGGGCCGACACCGACCGGCACGACCTTGCCCCGCAGGCGGCCGGGCTTCTGGCGCTGTCGGTCGGTCTTTCGCGGCAGTATCGCGACGACCTTGACCAGCTCGCCGCCGGGCTTGCGCTTTACGACGCGCTCTATCGCTGGGCGCGCGACGGGTTCGACGAGGGGCATGACTGGCCGCAGGGGCGGAAGGCCTAGATGGCGAGCCCCGGCCTGCGGAGCCTCTTTCCGACCTTTGCCCGCATCGGCCTTCTGTCCTTCGGCGGCCCGGCGGCACAGATCGCGCTCATGCACCGGGTGCTCGTGGACGAAAAGCGCTGGCTGAGCGAAGAGACGTTCCTGCGCGCGCTCTCATTCTGCATGCTTCTGCCGGGGCCAGAGGCGATGCAGCTTGCGACCTATGCCGGCTGGCGGCTTCGCGGCATCCGGGGCGGGCTGATGGCGGGGCTTCTGTTCGTCCTGCCGGGCGCACTGGTCATCCTGGCGCTCGGCCTGCTTTACCTGCGCTTCGGCACCCTGCCCCTCGTGTCCGCCGCCTTCCTCGGGATCAAGGCGTCGGTCGCGGTGATCGTGGTCGAGGCGCTGTTGCGCGTCGGGCGCCGGGCCTTGAAGTCCGACCGGGCGCGGGCCATCGCGCTCATCGCCTTCGGGGCGCTCGTCCTTCTGAAACTGCCCTTCCCTCTCGTGATCGCCGCCGCCGCGATCTTCGGCGCGCTCCGTATCGACGCCTCCACCACGCCGCCGGCCGCTACCCGAGCCGCCCTTGGCCCGACGCTTCTCCACCTTGCGCTCGGCATCGTCCTCTGGCTCGCCCCGATCGGCGTCGCGGCACTTGCGGGGTCCGGCTTCCTGACCACGCTCGGGCTCTTCTTCGGCAAGCTCGCGCTCGTCAGTTTCGGCGGGGCCTATGCGCTTTTGACCTACATGACGCAGAGCCTGGTCGAAACGCATGGCTGGGTCACCACCGGCCAGATGATCGACGCCCTGGGCCTTGCCGAGACGACGCCCGGCCCCCTGATCCTCGTCACCGCCTTCGTGGCGCTACTGGCCGGGGCCTCGCAGGGCGGCGCGCCGATGGCGCTCGCGGCCTTTGCGATGGCGCTCTGGGCGACCTTCGTGCCCTCGTTCCTGTGGATCTTTGCCTTCGCGCCGCATATCGAGGCGCTGACCGGCCGACCGCGCCTGCGCGCAGCACTCGACGGGATTTCGGCGGCGGTCGTGGGCGTGATCGGCGCGCTCGCGCTATGGTTCACGCTCCATGTCCTTTTCGCCAGCGTAACCGAGCTGCGTCTTGGCCCCCTGACCCTGCCCCGCGTCAGCGGCCTCAACCTTCCCGCGCTCGCGATCCTGATCCTGTCCGGCTGGCTGCTTCTCCGCCGTCACCTGGCCCTTGGCTGGGTGCTTTTCATCGCCGCCATCGCGGGCATTCTGGCGGCCATCCTGCCCCCGGCCCTCGCCGCCATGCTCTGACCCTTTTCTTCGGGGCAAAACACCCTATGCTGCCCCGGACGAAGGAGGCGCGAAATGTCCGGCAAGATCGACTACGGCACGATGATGCATCGCGCCCTTCGAGGCCTCATTGTCGAGGTTCTGCGCGGGGTGGAACGGGACGGCCTGCCGGGCGATCACCATTTCTTCATCACCATCGACATGCGCCACCCCGACATGCAGATCGCGGACTGGCTGCGCGAACGCTACCCCGACGAGATGACCATCGTCATGCAGCACTGGTTCGACGGGCTGAAGGTCGATGACGAAGGCTTTGCCGTCACGCTCAATTTCGGCGACATGCCAGAGCCGCTCTACGTGCCCTTCGACGCCATCCGCACCTTCGTCGACCCCTCGGTCGAGTTCGGCCTGCGCTTCGAGACGCATGAAAGCGATGAGGATGACGAGGATGAGGCCGAGGCGCCCATGCACCAGAACGTCGAACCCGAGGCCCGGCCCGAGGCCGAGGTCGTGAGCCTGGACAAGTTCCGCAAATCCTGACCGCAAATCCTGACCGCAAATCCTGACCGCAAATCCGGACCGGCGGCCCTTCGCGGCCCCGACCCCGAAACCCCGGGTGCGTCCCCGCGCCCAGAGGAGCCGCCCATGACCGCGAGCCGCACGCTTTTCCTTCGCCAGCTCATCCGCAACCCCCGGCAGGTGTCTGCCATCGCACCGTCGTCGCCCTTCCTTGCCCGGGCGATGGCGCGCCAGATCCCGGACCCCCACGCGCGGGTGGTCGAGTTCGGGCCGGGGACCGGGGCCCTGACGCGCGGGATCCTCGCCTGCGGGGTGCCGCCTGCGAACCTGACGCTGCTAGAGCTGGACCCGGTCTTTGCAAGGGCGCTGGCCGCGCAGTTTCCGGGCGTCCGGGTGCTGAACGCCGGGGCCGACAGGGCGGCCGACCATTGCGAGCCGGGCGTGGGTGCCGTCATCTCTGGCCTGCCGCTTCTGTCGATGCCCGACCCCATCGCCTTCGCCATCGTGCGCGCCGCCTTCGCCGTCCTTGCGGCGGGCGCCCCCCTGATCCAGTTCACCTATGGCCGCCGCCCCTCGATCGCCCAGACGATCATCGAGGGGCTGGACCTCAGGGCCGAGGAACGGCAGTTCGTGCCCCTGAACCTGCCGCCCGCGCGGGTCCATTGCTATTACCGCCGGAGCGATACCCCCCTGCCGCGGCACGGTTGATTCCGCCCCTGCCCCGGCCTAAGAACGGCCAAGCCTGACCGGAGCCCCATGATGACCGCCCAGAAAACCCGCACCGAAACCGACAGCTTTGGCCCGCTCGAGGTGCCGGCGGACAAGTACTGGGGCGCCCAGACGCAGCGGTCGATCCGGAATTTCCCCATCGGCTGGGAACGCCAGCCGGTCGCCATCATCCGCGCACTCGGCGTCATCAAGCAGGCGGCGGCGCGGGTGAACATGGTGCAGGGCGACATCGACGCGACGCTGGGGAACGCGATTTCGGCGGCCGCGCAAGAGGTGATCGACGGGCGCTTCGACGACAATTTCCCGCTGGTGGTCTGGCAGACCGGGTCCGGCACCCAGTCGAACATGAACGCGAACGAGGTGATTTCGAACCGCGCGATCGAGATGCTGGGCGGGGTCATGGGGTCGAAGAAGCCGGTCCATCCGAACGACCATGTGAACATGGGCCAGTCGTCGAACGACACGTTCCCGACGGCGATGCATGTGGCGATCGGCATGATGGCGCGCGACGTGCTGCTGCCGGGGCTGGAAAAGCTGCATGCCGCCCTTGCCGCCAAGTCGGCCGAGTTCAAGGACATCATCAAGATCGGGCGCACCCATACGCAGGACGCGACGCCCCTGACGCTCGGCCAGGAGTTTTCGGGCTATGTGATGCAGGTCCGGAAGGGCATCCAGCGGGTGACTATGTGCCTGCCGGACATCTACGAACTGGCGCAGGGCGGCACTGCGGTCGGCACCGGGCTCAACACCCGCGTCGGCTGGGACAAGCGCATCGCGGCCGAGATCGCGGCGATCACCGGCCTGCCTTTCGTCACCGCGCCTAACAAGTTCGAGGCGCTCGCCGCCCATGACGCGATGGTCATGTTCTCGGGCGCGCTCAAGACGGTCGCGGCGAGCCTCTTCAAGATCGCGAACGACCTCAGGCTTCTGGGGTCGGGACCCCGCTCGGGGCTCGGGGAACTGATCCTGCCGGAAAACGAGCCGGGCTCGTCGATCATGCCGGGCAAGGTCAACCCGACCCAGGCCGAGGCGCTGACCATGGTCTGCGCGCAGGTGATGGGCAATGATGCGGCGGTCGGGATCGCCGGGTCGCAGGGCCATTTCGAGCTGAACGTCTACAACCCGATGATGGCCTATAACGTCCTGCAATCCATGCAGCTTCTGGGCGATGCGGCCGGGTCATTCACCGACAACATGGTGGTCGGGACGGAAGCCAACATCGCCCGGATCGACCAGTTGATGAAGGAAAGCCTGATGCTGGTGACGGCGCTCGCGCCGACCATCGGCTATGATGCGGCGACCAAGGTCGCCAAGACCGCGCACAAGAACGGCACCACCTTGCGGCAAGAGGCCATCGCGCTTGGCTATGTCGACGGGCCGACCTTCGACCGGATCGTGCGGCCCGAAGACATGATCGGCCCGAAAGGCTGAGCCCATGGCCGAGGTCGTCAACCTCAGGCAGGCGCGGAAAGCGAAGGCGCGGGCCGAGGCGAAGGGGATCGCGGACGAAAACGCGGCGCGCTTCGGCAGGACCAAGGCACTGAAGAAGCTGGAGGCGGCGCGGGCCGAGGCTGAACGGCGCGCGCTTGACGGGCACGAGCGGGAATGAGCGCCCGCCCGGTCAAACGATCGCTGACGCTGCACGGCCACCGCACCTCCGTCTCGATCGAGGCACCTTTCTGGGATGAATTCCGGCGGATCGCTGCGGCGCAGTCCATGTCTATCAATGGCTTGGCCGCAGATATTGATGCATCGCGCGAAGTCGGCACCGGCCTTGCGACGGCTATCCGGCTGTTCGTCCTGGCCGACCTTCAGGGCCGGTTGCGCGGCTGAAGCGACAGGCGGATGCCGTCCCGCGCCCGGACCGTCAGATGGGCGACCGGCACCGGCGGGGGGCCGGAGGTCGAGAGGCGATAGGCCTGGACCAGCCGCGCGATCAGAAGAACGCCTTCGATCATGGCAAAGCCCGCGCCGATGCAGACGCGGGGACCGGCGGAAAAGGGCATGAAGGCCTGCCGGGCAGATGCTCGGCCCGCGTCAGCCTGCCAGCGGCCGGGGTCGAACTGGTCGGGGTTTTCCCAGAAGCGACGATGGCGGTGCAGGTGCCAGGGCGACAGGACGACCTGGGTGCCGGGCGCCAGCTCGCGGCCGCGAAAGGTCACCGGGCAGCGGTTTTCGCGCACCATCATCGGCACCGGCGGGTAAAGACGCAAGGCTTCTCGCATAACGTCGCGCGTGAATGACAGTCGAGAAATATCTGATATGTCCGGGTTTTCCGGCAGGCCGACGACTTCGGCCGCCACCCTGTCCTGCGCGTCCGGGTGGGTTGCCAACAGATAGAGCGCCCAGGCGAGTGTCGAGGCGGAGGTTTCATGGCCCGCGAGGAAGAAGATGGCCACCTGATCGACCATCTCTGCCGGTGTGAAGGCTTCGCCGGTCAGGGGGTCGGCCGTCGTCATCACCCGCGTCGCCAGATCGTCGGGCGCGGTGCCGGCCGCGATCCCGGCTGCACGGGCGCTGACGAGCGTGCCGATCAGCGCGCGGATGTCGCGCGCGGCCGCCCGTGTCCGGCGGCTGTGGAAGCGCGGCATCCAGGCGGGCAGCGGCACCAGCGCTGTCAGGGTCAAAAGCGGCTGGGCACGCTGGTAGGCGCGGAACCGCTCGAAGGTCGTGCGCGCGATCTCATGCTCGATCGGAATCGAGAAGAGGGTGCGGAAGATCACGTCGGCGGCGGCATGGCTCGCCTCGGCCTCGATCTCGACCTCGGCCCCCCCCTTGGCCCGCCCCTCGAGCCGCCCGACCGCCGCCCGCGCGGCGCCGTCCATCGCCGGAACCAGGTCGCGCAGCCGGCCACCGGCGAAGGCCGGGTCGATGATGCGGCGCTGGCGTTCCCATTCGGCACCGTTCGTCACGAAGACCGATCGGCCAAGAAGCGGCCTCAGCCCCTCGGTCACGCGGGCGGACTTGGGGAAGTCGGCGGCCTCTGGCCCCAGAACGCGGTCGATCAAAGCGGGGTCGTTCAGGAGGCACGAGCGGAAGAAGGGCGTGCGGAACTCGGCCATCAGCGCGCCGTAGAGCCGGTCGGGCTGGGCCGACAGGATGTCCTGCCGGAAAAGGCGGGCGTAGCGCCAGAGCGAGACGCGGCCCTCGCGCGAGGCGGGTTTCGGGGGGATCATGCCGGCCCCGGCGTGATGACGGTCCTGACCGTCGAGGGCGAGGACCGTCGGCCGGCGAAGCGGTCAGCGAGGGTCCGCGGGCCGGCGGTGATGGCGAAATACTCATAGTCGCCGGGCCGGTCGAAGGCGCAGAGATACTGGAAATGCAGGCGGAAATAGCGGTGGCGCAGCGCCCTCAACCGCTCGGGCGACAGCGTCTGGCTGAAGGCGGCCGACAGGATCAGGGGCTTCGTGACCCCCGGCCCGCCCTGCCCGGCCACCGCGACCGGATCGCAGAGCGCAAAGGAACAGCCGTCGCCCGGCGCGGTGACATCGACCCATGTCAGGCCGGGCGCACGCGCGACCTGGCCGATGTCGGCGCGCAGGTCGGACGCCCCCTTCAGGGCCGTGACCATCGGCATGACCTGGCCAAGTGTCAGGAGCGCGAGCGGCGGTTTGTCCGGCAGCGGGCGGCGGCGCATCAGGTCGGCCAGCGCCATCACCGCCAGATGGGCGCCCGAGGAATGGCCAACGACCAGAACCTCGTCCCAGGGCTCGGCCAGCGCGCGTTCGATGCGGTCGGCGAACTCGGTCAGGCGCGGGCGGAGCGCGGCGGGCGCGCGGCCACCCTCGGACGCGGTGAAGGCGTAATCGTGGATCAGATACCAGGCGAAGATGCGGCGATCGAGGCGGCGGGCGAGCAGGAGGAGCGCCCAGATGATGGCCAGCCCGAGCAGGGCGGCGACGGGCCATGGGACCAGGACAGCCGCCATCCGGGCCACCAGCACGGCGATGACGAGCGCGACGATCAGCTCTGCGACCAGCACGGCGACGGGATAAAGGGCGGCGATCATCGGCCCTTTCCTCAGCCCGAAGAGCCGCCAGAAGGCCCTTGCGCGCGCATAGGTCCAGACCGTCCGCGCGAGTTGCCCGTAGGTCGCGACAAGCCCCTGCCCCATCGAGGCACGCACGATGTCCGACCAGCCCAGAACCTCGATGCGCGCTTCGGCCTCTTGCCCCTCGATCCGGGCCTGCGCCGTCCAGCCCTGCGTGCTGTCGCCCCGCGCGACGGACAGGTCATAGCCCGAGATCCGGGCCTGCGCGGCGCCCTCGGTCCGGTAAAGCTCGCGGTAGCGGCGGGCCGGAAAGGGATCGAAGCCGGGAATGTAAAGGACAAGCCGCCGGAACGGCCCCGCGCGCCCTGCCCCATTTCCCCCCTCGGCCATCCGTCCCCCTTACGCGCGCGCGCCCCGACCATAGGCGGCGAAACGCGCGAAATGAAGATGCGACCGGCCGCCGCAGCGCGTCGTTTTTCCAGTTGCACAAGCCCGCGCCGCCCGCTACACCCCCGCCTCACGAAGACCACCCAAGTGCGGAGAGGTGCCGGAGTGGTCGATCGGGGCGGTCTCGAAAACCGTTGAGCCTGCAAGGGTTCCGTGGGTTCGAATCCCACCCTCTCCGCCACTTGCCCTCGCGAAAGAGTTCTCCCGATCCGGCTGTGGCCGGATTTTCCCGTTGTTTTCGGGGGTTATGCGGGTTGGGCTGTTAACCGGCGCAGTCCCCATCAGGCCGGAAAGTGGTTTCTCTCGGCCGATATTCTCCGGACCTGTTAACCGCAGGCATTCCGGTTTTCAGAGCGTAAGCATATGAAAAAATGAGCTAAAGTTGCCGCTGGCTGAGCGCTGAGTTCGAATTTCCGTGAGGTCGGGGAAAGCGACTGGTCGATAACTCGGAAGTCGCGCGCATGTTTACTGCGCACGCCCTTCGTGATGTCGCACCTCGTCCTCGATCTGGTTCACGAACTCGTCGAGCTGGTCCTCTTCGAAGACATCATTGTCGAACGGAACCTGTCGAAGAATCTCTACCGCGTTTCTGTACGCTGGCACCAACGACGCGCTTTGTGGGCGTCCAACGATGAAATGCACCTGCACATCTTCCGTCGCGCCCAGCTTGACCGCAGAAAGGTGGCCCAGCCAGCGACGTGCCTTGTCCTTGATGTTGTCTGCGTCAGACAGATCGAAGGACAGTGGCTCGTAGACGTGCCAGCGCCCGTTCTTCCATGCGTGACGGAACTCGACGGTGTCAGTGTTCCCCTGGATGCGTTTCGGCTCCAGTTCGACATTGACACCTTGCTCCTTCAGTTTGGCCTCGACCGGGCGCCAAACGTCCTCGTCGCTTCTCCGGCGCTCCGAGACGCGATCATAGCGAGCGACAAATCGGTGATAAAGTTGGTCGAAGGTTTTCTGAGGGTCTGCCGTAAGCCCGGCACCAACGGGCGACCACTGCAGGGAACTGTCGTCGAGGGGGAGCGCGATCCGACCATAGTCTCCGGCTGTTTTCTCGCTCTTGAACATGCCTTCGGACTTCAGCCCACGATCAACGGCCTTCATGCCGCGCTCAATGGCTTCGATGGCGCGCTTGTAAGAGTCGCTGTCGAGATCAGGGAAAACGTTCTTGATCCGCCCAAAGGTTTTGCGAGCCTTCGTCAGGATCAGCGGCCGACCGGGAACGACCATGACCAAGCCAACATTCACGAATTCCCCCGTCAGGATATCGTGGATGTAGCGCAGAACGACGTAGCTGTATGGCTCCTTCGTGGTCATGCCAGTATCCTCCCCAGTTCCCTGATGCATGCATCGATGTTGTCCCGAGCGTCAGCGATCAACTTCAACGCAGCATCTATGTCGGCGCGGGCGGCTGCCCACTCCGGCGGGATAGCCTCTTCATACTCCTGCAGGCGCGCATCCGACAAGGCGGTCCAGCGAGATTTGATCGGGGCGAAGTCGATCGGCGCGCCTTTCAGCTCATGCACAAAGATATGCCTGCCAGGAGTTTCGAATTCCTTCATGCCCCCCAACAGCCAAGGAGCCTGCCAGAACAGGATGATCCTGTGCATGAAGGCAAGCTCGTGGTCGATGATCCGAAGTTCGTTGCCTTGGACAAGGCAGTTCGGGTTTTCCGCGCGCCGATCCGGGTTCTGGATGATCGCGTCGAACAGCAGGATACCGGATGCTGTGGGTCGCATGGCGTCGGACAAACGTTGGCCCGTGGACCAGGCGGTGAACCCCGGCGTCCGCGTTGAACCGAATGCAACCGGGCAACTGTGGCGCAGCTTGTCGGCGATCTGGGCGTCGGTCACGACCGGGATGATCTCGGGCGGGATCTCGACCAGCCACGGCTTGGGCACCGGCAGGCCAAGATCTGCAGCAAGGCAGGCAGCAATGGCTTCACGAGCGAGGTTGACCACATTCTGATCGCACCCTGCCGAGAGTTTGACGAAGACCTCAACCTCATCTTCGCCGTCCACTTCACATGCTGACAGGATTGGACCGGTGCGGCCCTGAACGGCAACCCTGTCGATCCGGGTCAGGACGGCACGTGGGATCATGCGGCGGCTGCCTTTGCGTTGAAAAGCTCGTGAAGCATGGCAGGAATCAAAGCATCAATGTCTTGGGCGGTATTGGCGCGGATAGCGCGGGCTTCGCGGGTCTTGGCCTCGATATGGTCGAACCAGCGCTGGGTTACCAACGACGGTACAGGCACTTGAATTGTTGGCAGTTTCTTTGACGACAGCGTCTTGTTGCGAGCGATCGTGCCGGGCGAATGTCCCACTACGCTGGAAAAACCCTCGAACGTCCGAAAGTAGGCCATGAGGAAGCTGGGCGTTGCCAGGTCAGGATTAACCTCGCAGGTCAGCATCCGGTGGTTTCCGACGGTGCCGTCGTCATGCGGGGCCGCCACCGCAATCGCCTTTTCCCATGCCATGAGGTTGCTGAACACAAGATCACCTTCCCTGATCTTGAACAGGTCTTGCCAGCTGAACTCTGAACCAGACATCGTTCGTCGGTGAAAAATGCCGTTGTAGAAGCTGCGGACTCCGATTTCAGTGTATTCCCGATTCGCCTCAATCGCGACTTGGCGGCGCACCAAAGGGGCGACTTCGGACATGGGGCGCAGTGGCGCGCCGTCTGCGGCGCGTTGGAAAGCTTTCAACAGCAGGGCTTGGGTTTCCCGTTCGGCGGCTTCGATGGCGCGACGACGTTCCGCCACCAGAGCCGCGACCATGTCCAGACGTTGGACGATGCGGAGCTGCTCTTCGAGAGATGGGAGCGGCACAGCCATTTTCAGGAATTTTTCTTCCTTCATCCGCACGCGGTTTGTCGATCCCTCACTTGCTCGGCGACACAGGTCGACAAATTGCGGGGTGCGTGAATACCACTCGAAGTAGTGCGGCAGCACAGTTGACGCGTCGATATCGAAGCAGGGAAAATCGTTGCTGACCAAGGCACCGTCTAATTCTGCCGGCACAATGCCGAATGCGCCGTGGCGCGCGTCGATCCGGGAAATCAGAAACTGACCGGCCTTTGCACAAAACTGACGCGGGGCTGCAATCGCCGCCCCTGGTACCTCGCCGCGGAGCGTCAGGCCCTTGCCCCATAGGCGCGCGGTGATCTGCTTGTATTGTCCGTCCGGATCGACAGGGACCCATGCCTCTGACTTGGTCAGAAACCTTTCGATGGTGATCGTCTGCGACATCATGCGAGCTCCGCCAGAGCGGCTTTGATATCGTCCATGATCCCGAGGATTCGCTTTTCCTGGGCGATGATCGCGTCCACGATTTCGGTCGGAGCTCGGTGATCGGCGGCTTCGCCGGAATGCGGATTCTTGATGTCGAGATTGCAGCCCGTGACACGGCCCTGCACATCACGCTGGATCAAGTCAGCGGCAGATACCTTCCAGGCGCGCTCGTTTTCCTCGCGGTTGTTCCACCAGCCAAGACACCCTGCGAACTCCTCATAGGCCATTGGTGCCGTCTTCGAGTATTTCTTGCGGCCCTCCGGCAGCGGCAGCTCATAGTACCAGATGTCCTTCGTCGGGCCGCTGGTATCGAAGAAGATCAGGTTCGCCGGAATGTCGGTATAGGGTGCGAACACCCCTTCGCGCAGGCGGACGACAGTGTGCAGGTTGAACTTTTCCAACAGGTCGGCCTTGATCCGCGCCGAGATCCCGTCGCCGAACAGTGTGCCATGAGGAACGACGACAGCAGCGCGCCCACGCCCGGCGCGCTTCATCCGGCGCATGATCAATTGCAGGAACAATAGCGCCGTCTCGGCCGTGCGCCGATCTTCGGGGAAGTTGTTGAGGGTGCCCGCTTCCTCCTCGCCGCCGAAAGGCGGGTTGGTCAGGATGACGTTGACCCGCTGATCCTCGCCGATCTCTGCCAGCCGGAAGCGCAAGGAGTTGCCCGGGTCGATGCGCGGGGCGTGAAGACCATGCAATAGTAGATTCAGCTGCGACAGCAGGAATGGCAGCGACTTGGCCTCGCCACCCTGAACGCTTTCGTCCTGAAGGACGCGCCGCTTTTCCACTGTGTCGGCTTGGCGTTCGAGGTGCAGATAGGATTCAGTCAGGAAACCGCCCGTGCCGCAGGCCGGATCGAGAATGGTTTCACCGAGCTTGGGATTTGTTACCTCGACCATGAAGCGGACGACCGGCCGGGGCGTGTAGAACTCGCCTGAGTCACCCGCAGCGTCGCGCATCTCGCGCAACAGCGTCTCGTAAAGGCGTCCGAGGGTATGGACTTCTTCGGACGAGTCGAAATGGATCCCGTCGATCAGGTTGACCACGTCGCGCAGCAGGTAGCCGCTTTCCATCCGGTTGGCGAAGCCTTGAAAGACGGTGGCAATCACGTCGCGCCGTTCGCGTCGGCCGTTGTCGCCGCGCAGCGCACGGAGGTAGGCGAACAGACCTGGACCGCGGGTGCCGTCATGCAGTTCGGTCACTTCGGCAACGAGAAATGACAGCAGGTCAGGCCCGGTGATGCCGTCAGCGTCGGCCGCCCAATCGCGCCAGCGATACGGGGCTTCGATGATCGAACGATAGTCCTTGCCCGCCATTTCCGCTCGCCCTTCCTCGATCCGCTCCATGTCGTCGAGGAATTTCAGGAACATGATCCAGGTGAGCATTGGCAGGCGGTCGAGGTCGCCATTCAGGCCTTTGTCCTTGCGCATGATCTTGCGCGCGGACTTGATGATGCTGTCGAGACGCTGGGCAGTGGTCAGTTGCTTCGGCGCAGCCTTCTTGCGGGCGGTTGTGGCCAATCTAGAACTCCTTCAATTCAAGCAGTGTAGAGCAGACGCTGCAGCTCCGTAACGGCGCTACGCAGCTCTTTGCCACCGCCAAAGCGGGCAGCAATTTCGATGACATTACCCCATTCATTGAACGGGGGCACTTCCAGGATGTCGGGCAGCTTGAACTGGGCACTGCCGTGTTCGGCGTACTTCTCGAGCACAGCGTCCAGGACTTCGCGAGCGTCCGGACCGAAGCGGGCCAGAAACTCGTCCTGGTCCCTCAGCAGCCGGTCCGCACGTTCGCGCCTCGTTCGCAACGGGGCGTTGTAGGCAAGATGGCATAGCAAGTCGAAGGGGTCAGCCTCGGGTCTTCCAACTGAATCCGCCAAGGATTCGAGGTCGATACCCTTTTCTTCAAGTTGCTCAACAATCTCCGCCCGGCGTTCGGGATCAAGCCAGTCTGTCCGCAACTCGGACGCATTGGGATAGAGCGTGCGCACCTTGTCGCCCGTGTAATCAGTCAGTTGGCGGACAGCGAGCTGTCGCCCATCGGCATCAAGTTCGTAAACGAGATGCCGGACAATCGCGACCTCACCACCATCAACATAGAATTTGCGGGGGCCGGTATCCGTTTCAACACCGAGATCGACAGGACCGCCAGGGGCCTCCGTGCCGTCTGGGAAATCCTCGGGATCTGGCGCTGCATCCACGGCTTCACGCTCTTCGACGATGTCGCCATCCGCGTTGATCACCGCCTCATCTTCGCGGACAGGATCACCGTCAAAGGCGGGGTCGGCGAACATTCGTGTCGCCGTGCCGGTGTAGTCGATGATGTTGAACGCCAGCTTTCCGTAGTCGGGCCTGAGGCGGGTGCCGCGACCGATGATCTGCTTGAACTCGGGCATGGATCCGACGACCCGTGCCAGCACGACGTTCTTGCATGTCGGGGCGTCCACGCCGGTTGTGAGGAGTTGCGAAGTAGTGAGGATGACCGGCGTCTGGGTCTCGACATCCTGAAACTTGGCGCGGTGCGCACTGCCGACATCGCCTTCATCTGACGTCACACGGCAAACGTAGTCCGGATGATCCTTGACGAGGTCTGTGTTCAAGGCGGCAAGAGCCTGCCGCATTTCAAGCGCGTGTTCCTGATCGACGCAGAAGACGATGGTTTTGGCAAACCGATCCGTCTCGGCCATAAAGCCAGCGAGGTGCTTCGCGATGGCTTGCGTTCTTGCCCTGAGGGCTACGACCCGCTCGAAGTCACGCGTAGAATATTCGGTGTCGGGAATTTCGCGCCCATAGCGATCAAGCTCACCGCGCGTCGGACGCCATCCTGCAGCGTCATAGTCCGAGATGACACGGTGGACGCGGTAAGGTGCAAGGAAGCCGTCGGCAATGCCCTGAGCGAGGCTGTACTCATAAAGCGGATCGCCGAAGTAGTTGTAGGTATCGACGGTATCCTCGCGCCGAGGGGTTGCCGTCATGCCAATCTGCGTCGCGGGCTCGAACCACTCCAGAATCTCGCGCCAGTTGCTATCGTCCCGTGCGCTGCCTCGGTGGCATTCGTCGATGACGATTAGGTCGAAAAAGTCCCTTGCATATTCGCGATAGAGGCCGGGCCGGTTCTCGTCACGCGCGATTGACTGGTAGATCGCGAAATAGATGTCGCGGCTCTTGACTGCCAAACCGCCGGTGATCTTGTGGCGCGCGTCGCCGAACGGTCTGAAATCCTTGGCCATCGGGTCGTCGACCAGGACGTTGCGATCCGCGAGAAAGAGGATCTTCGGGTTGCGGTTCACGCCCTTCGAATTCCAACGTGCAGACCAGAGCTTCCAGCAGATCTGAAAGGCCACTGCTGTCTTGCCCGCCCCAGTGCAAAGGGTGAGGAGCACCCGCTTCCTGCCCTGAAGCGTCGCCTGGACAGCACGGTTTACCGCAATTTCCTGATAATACCGAAGGGGCTTTGTCCGATCCGGAAAAGCGGGCGTCAGCAAGCGCTCTGCCACTTCATCGTCGACGATGCCTTCGGCACGACGGAGCCTGGCCCAAAGATCATCAGGAGCAGGGAAATCTTGGATGGTCCGCTCAACACCCGTCGTGTAATCGAATTCGACGATTTCTATGCCGTTGGTTGAATAGGCAAAACGCAATCCAAGAATCTCAGCATATTCCTTTGCCTGCTGAAGTCCGTCAGCGGCATGCCGGTATCTAGATTTTGCCTCAACAACCGCAATCGGAAAGTCTGGATTATATCGTAGTAAGTAGTCGGACCGCTTCTGCTTTCCACGGCGCGCCTTTCCGCCAATGAAAACAACGCGTCCGTCAGTGAAGCTTTTTTGCTCGTTTATGGCATGTGGCCTGTCATCCCAGCCTGCTGCCTGCAGTTTGGGCACAACGAACTTCCTGCAAGTATCGGCCTCATTCATCCGCAATCTTCTTTGCCCGATTACAACCCACCACCGCTCGAACATTGGCTTGTCAAAGAAGCGGGCCCGGTTCAACGCGCAATTCTTTGGTTTTGAAGCTCTTTTGCCATGCTGCGGTGGCCAGAACCTACAGCTTGCACGATTGATGTCGCAAGTCCTATTGCGACCTCTCGCGCAGCCAGTCAGTCTGGCTGGACCACTCATCCGGAAGCTGTCCCCGCATCGACTGGAGCGTTAAGTCCCTCGGCTGCCGCCCGTCTAGTATCGCTTCGACAACCTCGGGCGCAAGAAACGCGAGTCGAAACACACGGGTAAGGTAAGGCGCGGCGATTCCTTCGTGCCGAGCCAGGTCGGAGATCGTGCCAAACTCACCACTTTCGAGCATTCGCTTCCAACGAAAGGCCCTCGCCAGCGCCTTGACCAACGTGTCGTCGACATTCCGAGGCAAGGGCCTACCGATTGGAGGGACCATCTCTTTCCGCCCGCCGCGCTTCACAAGGCGGAACGGGACATGCACGGTGATGGTATCGGGGATCGCCCGCGCGCGGGTCATGCCGCCGCTCCCTCATTTGGCGTCATCTCTCGCGCCAACGCCGCCAGCCCGTCCGTGCGCAATCGCACATTCATGCCATCGGCGATGATGTCGACCCGTTCGACCAGAAGCGCCACAATGCGCGCCTGCTCGGCGGGGAAGAGTTCGTCCCATAGCGGGTCAAGCCGGGAAAGGGCTGCGTAAGCCTCTGCCTCGTTGATCCCCGCATCTTTCTCTCGGGCCGCCTTCCACGTGCCCGCGACGATTTCTGGCTGGCGAAACACCGCGCGCAACTGGTCGATAACGGCAGCTTCGATCTCACCTGCGGGCACGCGGCCCACAGGGCACGATCCGGCGCCATGCTTCAGGACCGTCTGGCTGACGTAGTAGCGGTAAAGTCGTCCGCCCTTTCGGGTGTGGGTCGGCGAGAAGGCCGCACCATCAGGCCCATATAGTAATCCCCGCAGCAGCGCTGGCGTGTCCGCGCGGGTTCGGGCGGCGCGCTTTCTCGGGCTCTCGGTCAGAATGGCATGGGCCCCATCCCAAAGTTCACGTTCGATGATCGCTGCATGCTCGCCGGGATAACTGGTTCCCTTGTGAACAGCCTCGCCGATGTAGACCCGGTTGTTCAGCATCCGGTAGATGAACTTCTTGTCAATCCGATGGCCGCGGCTAGTGGTGACGCCCCGCTCGGCCAGTTCGCGCGCCAGTTCTGTGCCCGATCCAATCTCGATGAACCGGGCGAAGACCCAGCGGACATGGGCGGCATCGGCAGGGTTTTCGACCAGCTTCCGGGCCTTCACCTCGTAGCCCAACGGCGGACAGCCGCCCATCCACATGCCCTTCATCCGGCTGGCGCGGACCTTGTCGCGGATGCGTTCTGCGGTCACCTCCCGTTCGAACTGGGCGAAGGACAGCAGGATGTTCAGAGTCAGCCGCCCCATGGAGGTGGTGGTGTTGAACGACTGAGTGACGGAAACGAAGGTAACGCCATTGCGGTCGAACACCTCGACCAGTTTGGAGAAATCCATCAGCGAGCGGGACAGGCGGTCGATCTTGTAGACCACCACCACATCGACCAGCCCATCCTCGATATCGGCCAGCAGCCGCTTCAGGCCGGGGCGTTCCAGTGTGCCACCTGATATGCCGCCATCGTCATACTGGTCGCGAACCAGCACCCAGCCTTCCGACCGCTGGCTGGCGATGTAAGATTCGCAGGCCTCGCGTTGGGCATGCAGGCTGTTAAACTCCTGCTCCAGCCCTTCCTCGGAGGATTTGCGCGTGTAGACCGCGCAGCGCAGCTTGCGGACGACGGGTTTGTTCATGCCGACCTCCGATGGTTTTTCAGCCCAAAGAACACCCAGCCGTTCCAGCGTGTGCCGGTGATGGCGCGCGCGATAGCGGACAGCGACTGGTATGGCCGCCCCTGCCATTCGAAGCCAACGGCAGTGATGGTGACGATCTGTTCGACGCCCTGCCACTCGCGCAGCAGCCGAGTGCCGGTGATGGGGCGGTCGCGATCGGCGCGGATACGGCGCGTGGTGATGTTGCCGCCATCAAGCTGTTCGCCCAAGGCTTCCAGCCGCTTGATGGTTTCTGGCTTCAGCCCGCCATAGGCCAGTTCCTGGATTCGGTAGGCCAAGCGGCTTTCTAGGTAGCGGCGGTTGAAGGGCGGCGGCTCGCTATCGAACAGGTCCCGCCACTGTTGCTTCAGGTCGGGCGTCGATGTGGTCTTCAGCGCAGCCAGGCGCGCGGGGATGGGATCGGGTTTCGTCATGCGTCTCTCCGGTGAGTTGGAGTTGCATGAAGGCATTGGTCGGGCAGACAGTGTAGGCAACTTTCTCCCGTCTTGTCAGAGACTTCGCCCCGTTCCCGCATACGCAGCCGGATCAGGCCGAGCGCCAGCAACCCGCACAGTTCGGCGCGACGGGCGGCGGAATTCATCTGATCGGGTGGCAGGGAGTTCGGGCGTTTCATCGGTGGTGTGCTCATGTTCATCGGTGTCCTTACCGACGAAAAGCCAGTCCATGAGCCCCGATGGGACACGCGATCTGAAAGCGAATGAAGAAAACAGAACGGAGGTAGAACGTCCACTCTTGCGGCCAGAAGTTTTTCCACGATTATCGTAGGTTGAATCAATCAAGAGATAATGTTCGTTGAGGTGGTTTCATGGCGCACAAAGCATACCCGGTCGGTCCGAACGTCCACAGCTTGATCGAGGATGCCCGCATTGACCTTGCGAGAGCCGTCCTCGCGATGAGAGAGGGCGAAAACGAGCCCGACTTCGACCTACCTACCTCTGTCCCCGATCCTGAGGATATCAAGGCAGCGGATACATTTCGGCAAGGCCTGCTTGAACTCCTGTCAGCCTTCGACCCGGACGAATTGCGCCCCGCAGAACAGCGCGCCCGCCGCGTCCTCGCCCTGGCAGAAGGCAAGGGTATCGACTCCCTGACGGCGATCACGGAACAGCAACTGACCGATGAACAAACGCTTGAGTTCGATCGGCAACCTGATCCGCTCTGCAAAAGCATCTGGGCCTTCCAGCACGCCCGCCAGGCATTCGAGGATGCCGAGAGTTTTCACTTTGCGCGGAAGTTCAGAGACTTCGGCAAGCTTTACGATGCCTTCGAGGTGGAACTGGAAAACGCCGTCAATCTCAGTGCGGGTTCAATCGATGAGATTGCACTCGCCGCGAAGGTCACGACGGTTCTCCAGCTCAAGACCGCCTGCACCGTCAAGGCGCTCGACCTGCCGGCCACATCCGCGCATCCTGCGTCAATCATGCTGATCGTACGGCATGGTGGGCCTCTTTCTAGCGTTCACGATCATCGGGACGACGGCCGCCGTGGGACGATCTATTACCGCCCGCCCAACGAAGCGATCCTTATCTACACGCCAGCGATCCGACAGATCGAGGTCTGCGCGGACAGCCCTGTTGTGCGACTGGGCGTTGCCGGCTCATTTGCGGAACAGGCTCTTGGCCATGATGTGTCGCAAAAGCCGCTGAGTTGGAAGCGTTACAATCTGTCCCGGTTTCGCACATCGCTACGTCTCGATCTGCCCCGCATCAGCGGCTACGAAATCACGGATGCCCGCGTTCTTGAGGCCGAGATCCGGCTGGGTGCTTGGAGCCGAAAGCTTCTCCTTAAGGTGGCCGCTGACGACGACATCGAAGAAGTGGCCGACCGATATCTCAAGCCCAACAACATTTTCCGGCGAGCTGACGGTTTCAGCCGCGTCGGGATTGCTGTCACATACAATCGCGTCGGTGACGAAAAGGTGCGCACGCTCAATATCACCATTTCCGGCTCGAAAAGCTGCAACCTTCAGAGCAACAAGGATCCGGATGAACGGAACCTCGGGTTCGCGCTTCTCGACGCCTGGGGCATTCTCAGCGCCTTCAAGCAGATCGAGCCCACCGACCTGCGAGGGATCTTCCCGCAACTAGTCATGCTTCATGACCGCATGGAGGACGAAGTCAGCGGAGAACACCTGCGCGAGCTCGGCCTCGATCCGGATCGCATGATTCAGGGGGGACTTCTTGATCGGCGTGGGCGTCAGGACATCGTGCTGATCGACGATGACGACATGGGTGGCGAAGCCGAGGTCAAACCATCTGGTGTCGAGGGCATGTCGCGCATGGTAGGAGCCTTCGGCAAGGATGGCGGCCTGAGGCCGATATCAGACCTCGAGATGTACGAGATCAACCGTGAGTGGCTCCACGAAACAGTGGTCGGCCTTCTGAAACCGATGTTGAGCAAACTCGCATTGCAGGTGCTGGATCCGGACCTGTCGCTGCTTGGGTCATTGCCGATCGATGGCGCCGATGTCCCGATCTACTTCGCGCGCCGCCTTCATGATCTCAAGACGGTCTCTCGACTTGATCAGATGATGCGCGCGCGCAACGTGACCAGCGTCGGTATTGTGTTGTCCGCTGCCGATGACGGCCCCGGATATCTTGGTCCGAACCTCGTCATCCCTGTGCTGTCCTGCATTTCACCCGGCAACAGCGATTTCCTAGTGTCGACGGACGGGCTCGAGCTTTCTTATCGGACGAACCGCCCTCTCGCTCTAGGAGGGGCGACATTGCAGCTGATCCGTGCGGGAACTCAGTCGGCAACTTTGCATATTCCAGGCAAGGCACCACTGGTTGTGTCGGGCTACAAGCAGTTGCTGATCATTGAGAGGTTGGTTACGGCGCACAATTCCGGACAATCTGAAATGCGCACAGGAGAAATCATTGCGGATACCGGCGTGCTCAGCCCGCCGGATGCATGGCCATCGACAGTGCGCAAGTCGGTAGCCGGGATATACATTGAAAACAGCCGTCGAGGTCACTGGCGCCTCAAGACCGACTGATGTTCTGGCAGAGCGACGATATCGGATGGCCGTCCGAATTATCGCTTGGGACCGTCCGATATTCTTGAGGTGATTGAAGGGCTCCACATAGAGGAGCACTTCCATGCCGACTCCCTTCCCCTCGCGCCAACCAGCCCCGTCGAGCTGGTCGACCGGCGCGATGCCTAAGCCCACCACTTTGAACCCGGAATGGCGCTGCACGCGCTGTGACAAGCTGCTCGGCGTTTGCCGGGACGGCCGCATGCACCTGCGTTTTGCGCGGGGGCACGAGTATTTCGTGGGCTTCCCCGTCCAGGCCACCTGCCGCGGCTGCGGGACGCTGAATCAGGCGTCCAGCCCCACGGGCTGACGCGCCCCACGACCACCAATCCCCTGAAATCGCAGAGACGCGCGACGTCCTGACCTGGCCACGAGAAGGCGCTGGACGCCTGGCCGCAAGGCAGGCGTCCAATGTCTTTCGCATGGCACGAGATCCGTGATCAAATCATGCATTCCGCTTCCACCCTCAACTTTCAGCGCAGCTTCGATGCCATCCGGCGCGAACAGGGGCCGGTTGTGCCGTTCCGCGATCCTGCCGCTTTGCTGGATGCGCTGCACCAGAAAGCGGGCGGCCCGGCCCAGAAGAACCTGATCCTCGCCGCCCTTGCCTGCGCTGCGCATTCCGATGGGCACACGGGCGATTGCGCCCTGACCCTGATGTTGTTGGCGCTTTGGCCCGGTCTCGACGCCATCCGGCGCCGTTGCACCTGGCGTAAGGTCGGCACCAGCGATGAAATCGCCGCCGACATCCTTGGCCGCACTACTGAAGCAATTCGCGGTCTGGACCTGCAACGGGTCAACTGGATCGCGGGCACCATCCTGCGCAACGTCGAGCGGGATATCCTGCGCGCCCATCAGCGAGAAGCCGGTCGCCAAAGTCTGCGCAGCGAAACCGAACCTGACGAGATCGCTGCCGAAGATGGTTCAAGCGACGCGGCGAACAGCGAAGCACAACTGCTTCGCGATCTGCGGCTGCTGGTGGGTGCCGATGCAATCCTTGTGATCCGCGTGGCGGTCGAAGGTTTCAGCCAGGCCGAAGCTGGCGTCGAACTTGGCCTGTCCGAGGCGGCGGCGCGCAAGCGCTACCAGCGCGCCACCCAGCGGCTGCGCGACGCCCTCCAGAAAATACACTGACCCCGATGTCCCGATCCGGGCAGCGCGGTGGCTTTTCCCATTCAGACGCCACCGCGCGTCTTCCTCCAACCGAAAGCCGACACGCATGAACAGCATTGCCGACCTTTCGCCCACCGACCTCAAGCGCATCCCCGGCCTCTACCGGCGCTGGGAACTGACCGAGGTCTTCGAGGCGCACCGCAACTACCAGATCGAAGACGCCGGCACCCACGCCGACGGCACGCCGCTGCTGGCGATCTTCGTCAGCGATCCGGTTCCCGACATCCCGGAGGCCACCTGATGCGCCTCTTCAATCACCTCATGCCATGGAGAACAGACATGCCGGACCAACCGGACGACATCACCCGTCTTCGCAAGTCGCATTACGCCCTCGAAGACCTCCCCGAAACCATCGCATTCCCGCAGCACCCCGGCCTGGACACCAACGGCCCGATGCCGGTCGTTGATGCAACCATTGACGACATCGCCTTCGCGATCATCGCGGCCGAACAGGAAAGCTCCGCCGCCTGCCGTCGCTCGGCCGCGCTACAGCGCCTGTACAAGATTGCCCGCGAGGCGGGTGCTATCGGGACTGATCGTGCCGCCGCCGCTGCCTTGAAGCGGGAGAAGCCCTGATGGCTCTCCCGATCATCAGCGCCGATGAACGGCTGGCGCAGCGCAAGGGTATCAAGGGCTGCATCTTTGGCCGGTCAGGCATCGGCAAGACCAGCCTCCTGTGGACGCTGAATGCCCCCACCACCTTGTTCATGGATCTCGAAGCCGGAGATTTGGCGGTCGAGGGCTGGGATGGCGACACGCTGCGGCCGCGCACCTGGAAGGAATGCCGCGACTTCGCGGTGTTCATCGGGGGGCCGAACCCGGCGCTGCGAGAGGACCAGCCATATAGCCAGGCCCATTTCGACGAGGTTTGCTGCCGATTCGGCGATCCGGCGGTGGTGAACCGCTACGAGACGATTTTCATCGATAGCATCACTGTGGCGGGGCGGCTTTGCTTTCAGTGGTGCCGGGGTCAGCCCGAAGCTTTCTCGGACAAGACCGGCAAGCCGGACATCCGGGGTGCTTACGGGTTGCATGGCCGCGAGATGATCGGGTGGTTGACCCACCTGCAGCATGCACGCGGCAAGCATGTCTGGTTCGTGGGCATCCTCGACGAGAAGCTGGACGACTTCAATCGCAAGGTCTTCCAGCCACAGATCGATGGCAGCAAGACCGGCTTGGAGCTGCCGGGGATCGTCGATCAGGTCATCACGATGGCCGACATCGCCGATGCGAATGGCCAGCCCCAGCGCACCTTCGTCTGCCAGACGCTGAACCCATGGGGCTATCCCGCCAAGGATCGTTCGGGGCGTCTGGCCTTGGTCGAGGAACCGCACCTCGGGCGGCTGATGGCCAAGATCCAGGTTCCGATCCGCCCGGCACCGGAACGCCTGAATTATCCGGCCGTCACGTCAGCCGATCCTGCCGCTGCGGAGGTGCCGGTCAATGGCTGATCGCATCTCGCCAGACCCGATGTCCCGATCCGGGTGCCGCGATGGCTTTTCCCGTTTGACGCCGCTGCGCGTCCTGACCTCCAACTGAAAGGAACCGCGCCATGTCCGGTATCTGGAACGACTTCAACTCGGCCCAATCCAACTCCAACGTCATCCCGAAAGGCACGCTGGCCAAGGTGCGCCTGACCATCCGCCCCGGCGGTTTTGATGATCCGTCGCAGGGCTGGACTGGCGGTTTCGCCAAGCGCGCCGCGACCGGTGCGGTCTATCTCGACGCCGAATACACGGTGGTCGACGGGCCCTATGCGCGCCGCAAGATCTGGTCGCTGATCGGCCTCTACAGCCCCAAGGGCCCGGATTGGGCCAACATGGGCCGCAGCCTGATCCGTGGCATCCTGAACTCGGCACGCGGGATTTCCGACAAGGACAACTCGGCCGAAGCGCAGGCCCGCCGCCGCATCAACGGGTTCGGCGATCTGGATAGCTTGGAATTCGTGGCCCGGATCGACATCGGCCAAGACACTAATGGTGACGACAAGAACGAAGTGCGGGGTGCTGTCACCCCCGATCACCGCGACTACGCCGCCCTGATGGGGGCGGTTGCCTTGCCGATCGGCACCACGGCCACGCAGGGTTATGCCCCGCAGCAGACGGCCGCCGCCGCAACCCGTCCCAGCCAGCCCGCCTCCGCCCCCGGCAATGCCGGTCGGCCGAGCTGGGCGCAGTAAGGGGGGATCGGTCATGCGCCTGCGCCCCCGCCAGAAAACCTTCGTCGAGCGCAGTGTGGCTGCGCTCTCCTCCCGCGGCAACACGCTGGGCGTGGCACCCACTGGTGCTGGCAAGACCATCATGCTGTCGGCGGTCACGGGCGAGATGATCGGTGATGGTGCCAAAGCCTGCGTGCTGGCCCATCGCGACGAACTGACCGCCCAGAACCGCGCCAAGTTCCAGCGGGTGGTGCCGGGAATTTCCACTTCGGTGATCGACGCCACCGAGAAGTCCTGGGGTGGTCAGGTCGCCTTTGCCATGGTGCCGACGCTGGCACGGACATCGAACCTCGCCGACATTCCGCGCCTTGACCTGCTGGTGATCGACGAAGCGCATCATGCGGTGGCCGACAGCTACCGCCGCATCATCGACCGGGTGCGGGACGCCAATCCCGATGCCCGCATCTTCGGGGTCACGGCGACGCCGAACCGGGGCGACAAGAAGGGGCTGCGCGAGGTTTTCGACAACGTGGCTGACCAGGTGCGTCTGGGCGAGTTGATCGCTTCGGGCCACCTTGTGCCGCCCCGGACCTTTGTCATCGATGTGGGCGTGCAGGACGAGTTGCGGTCTGTCCGCAAGACCCTGTCGGATTTCGACATGACGGAGGTGGCGGGCATCATGGACCGTGCCCCCGTCACCGATGAGGTGATCCGCCATTGGAAGGAAAAGGCGGGCGACCGCCAGACCGTCATCTTCTGTTCCACCGTCGCGCATGCTGAACATGTCACCGAAGCATTCCGCGCGGCCGGGATCACGGCGGCGCTGATCCACGGCGATCTGGCGTCCGACACCCGCAAGGCCATCCTTGCCGACTATGCGGCGGGCAACATCCGCGTCATCGTCAATGTGGCGGTGCTGACCGAGGGCTGGGATCACCCGCCCACCTCCTGTGTCGTGCTGCTGCGCCCCAGTTCCTACAAGTCCACCATGATCCAGATGGTCGGGCGTGGCCTGCGCATCGTGGATCCGGAAGAACATCCCGGCATCGTGAAAACCGACTGTGTGGTGTTGGATTTCGGGACGTCGAGCCTGATCCACGGCACGCTGGAACAGGATGTCGATCTGAAGGGCAAGACCGAGGGCGGCGAGGCCCCCATCAAATCCTGCCCCGGCTGCGGTGCAGATATCCCTCTGGCCGCAACCGAATGCCCGCTCTGCGGCGAGGTGTTCCCGCGAGACGATGACGATGAAGGTGAAGGCGGCGGCACCGCCCCTCTGTCGGGTTTCATCATGACTGAGATCGACCTGCTGAAACGGTCCAGCTTCGCATGGGTCGACCTTTTCGGCACCGACGACGCGATGATGGCAACCGGCTTCACAGCCTGGGGCGGCATCTTCTGGTTGGATGGGGTCTGGTATGCCGTGGGCGGCGGTAAGAGCGAGCGCCCGCACCTGCTGGGTGTTGGCGAACGCACCGTCTGCCTCGCGCAGGCCGACGACTGGCTGAACACCCATGAAACTGACGAAAGCGCCTTCAAGACCCGTTCCTGGCTACGCCAGCCGCCAACCGAAAAGCAGCTGCAATACTTGGCCCCCGAGTGCCGCCATGACTTTGGCCTGACGCGCTACCGCGCCTCGGCGCTGATGACCTTCGGTTTCAACAAGCGCGCCATCCGCCAGCTGATCGACAGCGCGGCCAGCCCCGAACGGAGGGCGGCATGACCCATGACCTCCATCACCATCATCACGGCCGAGGACCGGCGGCGGCTATGGCATCCGCGTGGAGCGCTCTGTGCTGTCTGCCGGCAACCCAGCCGTGGCTTTGGCTGGTTCGATCCGGTGCGCTCGAAGCGGCCCCGCCCATCGGTCTGGTTCTGCTCGATGTCCTGCCAAGGCTACTGGACGCGTTTGGCGCGGGAGCGTGTGGCCATGGTTGACCTGACCGATGAAGAACGCGCGGCCATCGCCGCCACCATGAAACGCGTCGCCCTGCTGATGGACGAGATCGGCTGGTCCACCCCGCTGGCCGGTCTGACAGAGGCGCAGGTGCGTGCCCTGATCGAAGAGGCTGTCGAAGGGTTCCGCGAGGCCATGTCCGACATCGCCAAAGCCAATGCGCCGGAGGTGCCGTTTTGATCAAGCTCTGTACGAAATGCGGTATCGAAAAACCTGTCTGCGAGTTTGGCCGCCGCCAACTCAGCTCCGATGGTCGGCAAATTTGGTGCCGCGATTGCCGCCGAGAATACCAGCGCGCCTATGCCCAGAACTTCAGGGACCCTGAAAAACACCGGGAGGCGCAGCGTCGCTATCGCCTTCGCCATGCAGAAAAGCATCAGGCCCACAGCATCGTCAGGAGTGCGGTCAAAGCGTGCCGCATTGTAGTTGCGGTCTGGTGTCAGCGCTGCGGCTGCGTGACCGATCTAGAAGCCCACCACCACGACTATTCGAAGCCACTGTCGGTCGAATGGCTCTGCTCGACCTGCCACGGGCTCGCTCACCGCAGCTATGAGGGGGGCCAGCATGCTGGACTATAACCGCCGCTCGACATTTGCCGACCAGGTCAATGCCGCTGTCGACCTGGCGCTGACCGCCGATCAGGCGACACGCACGCCTCGTGGTTATCTCGGCGGATCGCGCCTCGGCCACGCCTGCGAACGCGCTCTGCAGTTCGAATTCACTGCCACTCCGAAGGACGAGGGCCAGGATTTTTCCGGCCAGTCCCTGCGCATCTTCGCCATCGGCCATGCGCTTGAGGATCTGGCCGTGGCTTGGCTACGCGGCGCGGGGTTTGATCTCTATACTCGGAAGGGCAACCGGCCCGATGGCGGCCAGTTCGGCTTTTCCGTCGCGGGCGGGCGCATCCGGGGCCATGTCGATGGCATCATTGCCGCCGGGCCTGAAGGCTTCGGCCTCGCCGTTCCCGCACTCTGGGAATGCAAGACCATGAACGCCAAGAACTGGCGGGCCTGCGTCAAGGATGGCGTGACGAAGTCCAAGCCGGTCTATGCCGCGCAGATCGCCGTCTATCAGGCCTACATGGAATCCAGCGTGCCAGGCATCAGCGCCGCGCCCGCCGTGTTCACCGCGATCAACAAGGACACGGCTGAGATGCACCACGAGCTGGTGCCCTTCGATGCCGATCTGGCGCAGCGCATGTCGGATCGCGGGGTGCGGATCCTGCAGGCGACCGACGCGGGCGAATTGCTGCCGCGCATCGCCGCCAGCGCCGATTTCTTCGAATGCCGCTTCTGCCCTTGGGCCGCGCGCTGCTGGAGGCTGGAGCGGTGAGCGAGGACAGCATCCTGCACTTCAACCCGTGGATGGATTTCAACGACGGTCCTCCGGCCGAAAACCCGTTCGGCTGCGATCCGGACCCCGATCAGATTTCCACCTTCCTCGACACCGTGTTCAGCTGGTGCGAGGGGCTGATCCCGCTGCGCGGTTTCGTCGACAAGGGTCAAGGCCGGGACGGCAAGCCGCATAACATCTGGATATTGGCAGACACGACCGCCCGCGAAAAGCTGGCGACCTTCGCGGCATGGGCCAACCGTGAAGGCGCGGCGGTCTATGTCATCCCTGGTACGGTGGCCGAACAGGGTCAGGCCCGCGCCGCCGATGTGCTGCAGATGCAGGCCCTCGTGGTTGATCTCGATGCGGGTGACATTCCGGCCAAGCTGGATCACATCGTCGGCCACCTCGGCACGCCGACGCTGATCGTCGAAAGCGGGGGTCGCACGCCCGAGGGTGCTGCCAAGCTGCACGTCTGGTGGAAACTGACCGAACCCGCCGAGGGCGAGGATCTGGCCACCCTGTGCCGCCTGCGCGGCGATATCGCTGTGAAGGTTGGCGGAGACATCCACTTTCGCTCGGCGCACCAGCCGATCCGTGTGGTCGGGACCGTCTATCACAAGCAGGGCCATCAGCGGCTGGTGCAAATCCGCGACCACAACCCGGTCGAGGTCGATCTGGCAGATTTCGCGAAACGGGTGGCCGACATGCCGCCGCTGCCCGGCGTTGGCATGACCAGCGCGCCGCTGTCCGTATCCAAGCCGGGCGTCGATGCCATCCTGACCACTCCGGTTCGCGAGGGTGCGGTGGATGACTGGTCGCGATTTCAGGGGGCGAGCGCCGCCATCGGGCATTACATCCGCCTGGTGCACGATGGCCGCATTGACCCTGTCGAAGGCTGGGAAGCAATCTGCGGCTACAACGCTGCCATGCTGCGCCCCGAATGGCCGCTTGATCGGTTGCAGGCCGAAGCCGAGCGGCTTTGGGCACTGCATGTAAAGCGCAACGGCCCGCCACTCATTCGTGCTGCCCGCCCCAACGCCCCCGCGAGCCCGCTGCCGACCTTCAGTCTTGGCGCGCTGCTTGATGATCGCAGCCCCATGCCCGATGACATCATCGCGCCACGCGTGCTGACGCCGGGCGGGCTGTTGGTGCTGGGCGGCGCGCCGAAGGTCGGCAAGAGCGATTTCCTGATCTCCTGGCTCGTCCACATGGCGGCAGGCGTGCCGTTCCTCGCCTTCACACCGCCCCGGCCGCTGCGCGTGTTCTACCTGCAGGCGGAAATCCAATATCACTACCTGCGCGAACGGATGCAGCAGATCAGCCTGTCGCCCGGGGTGATCGCGGCTGCACGCGATACCTTCATCGCCACCCCAAAACTGAAGCTGCTGCTGGATGCCGATGGTGTTACCCGCATCGTCGAGGCCATCCGGGTGGCTTTCCCCGATGCGCCGCCCGACATCATTGTCATCGATCCGATCCGCAACCTCTTTGATGGCGGCCCTGATGGTGGCGGCGAAAACGACAACACCGCCATGATGTTCTTCCTGAAGGACCGGGTCGAGGTGCTGCGCGAGGCGGTCAATCCGGACGCGGGCGTCATCCTCGCCCACCACACCCGCAAGGCCGCCAAACACCAGGTCAAGGACGACCCCTTCCTCGCCCTCTCCGGCGCCAGCGCGCTGCGGGGCTTTTACACCTCGGGTCTTCTCATGCACCGGCCCGACGAGGACAGCACCCAGCGCCGCCTCGAAATCGAGCTGCGCAACGGCCCCGCACTGCCGGGCAAGCTGATCGACAAGGTGGCGGGTCGCTGGGTTGAATTGAACCCGATGAACGAGCGGCTGGTGCGCAAGGAGGTCGGGGCCAAGTTCGACGCCGAACGGCTGCGCAAGCACGATGTCATCCTTGGCATGCTCCTCGATGAGGCGGCGGGCGAACGGCTCTACACCGCCATGCAGTTCGCCGAGACCTTCGAGAACCGGGGTGGTCTGGGCAGCAAACACACCATTCGCGAGCGCCTCTCTGTGCTCGCCACCAAGGGCTTCGTGAAGTTCCTGCGCGACCCTTCGGGCTTTGGTTTCCCCGTTACCCGGTCACGGTTCGGCTATCTCTGCGTCGAAGGCATGCAGTTCGGTTTGCCGGTCGAGGAGGTCGATCCGGCCACTGGCGAGGTCACTACGGCCGCCCGTCCGGTCCTGCCCAGCCACTTCAAATGCCCCCAGTCCGGGCTCAGCCTTCAGGTCGAAAACCCTGCTGTCTGGGTCTACCAGGACGGGCCGGAAGACGACCTAACTCATATGAGTGAGGCCTGACTCATATGACAGCGCCAACTGTGCACTCAATGAAATCAACGGGTTACGTGCAAATAAGAGTTAGGTGCCTAACTCATGCCCGAAGACTTCATGAAGTCTTATTCCCCAACAAAATCAACGTGTTGACTCGGCTCGAACAGTTAGGTGCTGAACCCCCATACTACGTATGGGATGGCCCCACCACAGGGTGGGCCACTCATCCCATGCGTAAGGGCCTGGCGCGCGGGCCGCCCTGACAGGTTTCCCCCCATCCCTCGATCCGACGACGGCGGCCCGTACCGCCAAGCACATGACCGCCGTCGTCTTCCACCAGGACCAGCCCCCCAAAGACAGGAGAGCCATCATGGCTGCGACGACTCTGATCCCCAATTTCGACAGCGCAAGGTTTGAATTGCTGCCCGTCACCAGTTCAAGCCAGCGCTGCATCCTTGCCCTTGATCTGGGCACCACGACCGGCTGGGCCCTGCGCGGCCACGACGGCCTGATCACCAGCGGCACGGCGAGCTTCCGCCCCGGCCGCTTTGACGGCGGCGGCATGCGCTATCTGCGCTTCACCAACTGGCTGGGAGAACTGGACCGGCTGTCTGGTCCCATCGCGACCATCTGGTTCGAGGAAGTGCGCCGTCATGCGGGCACCGACGCGAGCCACATCTATGGCGGGCTGATGGCCACGCTGACCGCATGGGCCGAACTGCGGGGCGTGCCCTACGAGGGCGTCCCGGTCGGCACCATCAAGCGCCACGCCACCGGCAAGGGCAATGCCGACAAGGACGCGATGATCGCCGCCGCCCGGGCCCGTGGCTTCAGCCCCGCTGACGACAACGAAGCCGATGCCATCGCGCTTCTGCTCTGGGCCATCGCAACGAATGGGGGTGTCGCATGAGGTGGCATCCCCACGGCTATGGCGGCCAGCGCCGCGACCCTGATCAGGTCAAGCGCGAGGGTTGGCACGAACAGGGTGTGCTGGCGGTGTCGGCCGACGATCAGCGGCTGACCTGGCCGGAACGCGAACTGGTCCGTCAGCTTGGCGAAAAGCTCTACGGGCGACGCCCAATGGGAAAGGAGGTTCGGCATGGCTGACCGGATCTGGACGGCAGAGTGCGTGGCCGATCATTTCGAGGAGGCGTTCCGCACCCTGCGCAAGCTGCCGCCGGTGAGGGCGCAAGGGTTCTTCAACGCCTGGCCGCAGATCGTTCGCACCAGTCGCGAGATCGCCGCGATGGAGCCCGAGCCCATGCGGGTCTGGCCATCGGCTGCCGCCATCACGCGGCTGGAGCAGACCTCGGACTGGGTGCTGTGGATCGAGGAGGCAGAGCGCAAGCTCGTGTGGTCGCGCGCGGCCCGCGTGCCGTGGAAACAGATCAGCGGGGAGATGGGCTGCGACCGCACCACCGCCTGGCGACGCTGGCAGCTGGCGCTGACCAAGATCGCGGCGCGACTGAATGCGTGAGCGACTCCAATGTGTTGCAACACTTTTCCCTTCGACATCTGCAACATGTTCGTGCTATTCCGAAGGCAAGATGGGGAGAGTGCGCCGAAGGGTTCACTCTCCCCTTTGCTTTTGGCCGGATGCAGTTGGATTTCGGGGTGGCTTCCGGGGTCCGGGAAGGGTCCAACCGGCATCCATCCCGCTAACCCACTGATTTCTGGTTCCTTCCTGGCGATATTCGTATGCTGGCGGGCGAAGCGCGGCGCATCGCCAGCGACAGGGCCGAATTTTTGGGAAGCCACCCCGGCCCGGGATCCACCCCAAATGAGCAATAATATCACGCGATAACAGTGGCTTGTCTGGTGGATTCCGGGTGGCCACCCTGGACTCCGGAAGCCAGCCGGGATCCACCTCCTGGACTCCACCTCGGACTCCGCCACCCCCATCGACAGGACTATCCATGACCCTCGCCTTCGCCCCCGAGCGGATCGAGATGTGGCCGCTCGCGCGCCTGCAGCCCTATGCGAAGAACGCCAAGCTGCACGGGCCCGATCAGGTCGCGAAGATCGCCGCCAGCATGGCCGAGTTCGGCTGGACCGTGCCCTGCCTCGTAGGAGAGGACGGCGAACTGATCGCGGGCCACGGCCGCGTGCTGGCAGCGACGGAGCTGGGGCTGACCGAAGCGCCGGTCATCGTGCTCGGGCATCTGACCGAGGCGCAGCGCCGAGCCTATCGTCTGGCCGACAATAAATTGACCGAACTCGGCAGCTGGGACGAGGCGCTGTTGTCGGCCGAACTGAACGAGCTGCTGGCGGAGGATTTCGATCTGTCGCTGGTCGGCTTCTCCGACGGCGAATTGGACAAGCTGCTGGCCTTCGTGCCGGAAGACGATGGCGAGGAAGCTGGCGCCGGGGGCTCCGTGCCGTCGGTGATCATCCCCGAGCCGCCGCGCAACCCGGCCTCGCGGACGGGCGATCTGTGGATCCTCGGGGGCCATCGCCTGCTTTGCGGCGATGCGACCTCCCACGCTGACGTGCGCCGGCTGATGAACGGCGAGCGGGCGGTGCTGTTCGCCACCGATCCGCCCTACCTCGTGGACTACGACGGCTCGAACCACCCGACCCGCAACAAGGACTGGTCTGCGTCTTACGGCACGACCTGGGACGATTCGAGCCAGGGCCCCGAGCTCTACGACGGCTTCATCGCCGCGGCCGTCGCCGAGGCGATCACCGAGGATGCGGCCTGGTATTGCTGGCACGCCTCGCGCCGCCAGGCGATGCTGGAAGCCTGCTGGGAAAAGGCCGGGGCCTTCGTACACCAGCAGATCATCTGGGTGAAGGATCGCGGGGTTCTGACCCGGTCGCACTACCTGTGGAAGCACGAGCCCTGCTTCATGGGCTGGCGCCGCCCGAACCGGCCGCCGAAGGTCGCCGAGCAGACGCTGCCCTCGACCTGGGAGATGCCGAGTTTCGCAAAGGACGAGCGCCCCGATCATCCGACCCCGAAACCGCTCGACGCCTTCGGCATCCCGATGCGCCAGCACGTCGCCCGCGGCGGACTCTGCTATGAGCCGTTCTCGGGCTCCGGCTCGCAGATCATGGCCGGCGAGGCCAACGGTCGGCGCGTCTTCGCGATGGAGATCAGCCCCGCCTATGTCGATGTCGCCGTCGAACGCTGGCAGGCGGGGACCGGCCGTGACGCCGTGCTGGAGGGTGATGGCCGCAGCTTTGCGGCGGTGAAGGCCGAGCGTCTGGCGGAGGGCACGGCATGATGGGACGACCGGCAGTGCTGCTGAGCGAGGCGCAGCGGGCCGAGGTGGAAACGCTGGCCGCGGTGCTGAACGCCGAGCAGATCGCCGACTTCCTCGGCATTGGCCGGACCACCTTCTTCGCGCTGCTGAACCGCGATCCGGAACTTTGCGAACGCTACAGAAGGGGCAAGGCCCGGGCTGTGGGGGCGGTGGCGCAGAGCCTGGTGACCAGCGCCCGGGCCGGCAATGTCACCGCGATGATCTTCTTTCTGAAGACGCAGGGCGGCTGGCGGGAGACTCTGCAGGTGGCCCCGGCAGCGCCCGAGCCGCCGGATCAGCTCGACCTGACGCAGTTGAGTGACGAGGAACTCGCGGGGCTGCATGAACATGCCCGGCGGCTTCTGGAGGCACAGGCTGCGACGCTGGAGGCCAGGAGGGGAAAGTCGGATGAGCGCTGGTCAGTCGCGTGAAGCCTCGCTGCTGGAGGTCGTCGCCGGCACGGGGACGGGCTTCCTGCTGTCGCTCTGGGTGCAGCGGCTGCTGTTCCCGGCCCTGGGGCATGATCTCGTGCTGTCCGAGAACCTGCTGGTCTCGACGGTGTTCACCACCCTGTCGCTGCTGCGCGGCTATGGAGTGCGCCGGCTCTTCAACGCCCTTCGGGACCGGCTGCCATGAGCGGTCCGCCCCGCAAGCCGAGCGCCTGGCGTCGGGCCGAGGGCAATCGCGGCAAGCGGGCCTGGAACCATGCCGAGCCGGTGCCGCCGAGGGATCTGCCGCGCTGCCCCTCCCATTTGTGCACCGAGGCGCGCAGGGAGTGGCGGCGGCTGGTCGGGGTGCTGCATGACATGGGGGTGATCACGGGGATCGACCGGGCGGTGCTGGCGGCCTATTGCCAGGCTTGGGGCCGCTGGGTGGAGGCGGAGACCAAGTTGAAGGAGACGCCGCTCTTGATCCGCACGCCCTCGGGCTATGTGCAGCAATCGCCCTGGCTGTCGGTGGCCAACCGGCAGATGGAACTGATGGGGCGCTACATGGCCGAGATCGGGCTGACCCCTGCGGCGCGCTCGCGCATCGTCGTGCAGGGCCTCGCGTCCGAACCGGAGCCGGTGACCAGGATCCAGATCGTGATGGTCGGCAAGGACGAGAATGGCAACATCGTCGAGCGCCCCCTGGACGGGAGCCGCGATGACTACGAGAGCTTTGGCCGGCCCGGCGAGACGCGACAGCTGGTGTTGAACAAGGATCTCTGATCGATGGCTTGACTGCCGGCACCTGTCACGGCCTGTACGGAGCTGCGCAACGAACGTTACGCAGTTGTGAACACCAAGCCCATGCCGGCCGCCCCCCTCCGCTTCATCGCCTACGAGCGGGTCTCCACCGCCCGCCAGGGTCAGTCCGGCCTCGGGCTTGCCGCACAGCGGGCGGCGATCGACAGTTTTGCGACGTCGCGCGGCGCCGAGGTCCTCGCCCGCTTCACCGAGGTCGAGAGCGGCCGCAAGAGTGACCGGCCGGAACTGGCGCGGGCCATTCACCTGGCCAAGGTCACCGGCGCCACGCTGGTCATCGCCAAACTCGACCGGCTGTCGCGCAACGCGGCGTTCCTGCTGACGCTTCGGGACTCGGGCGTGCACTTCCTGGCAGTGGATATGCCCGAGGCCAATGACCTCACCGTCGGCATCATGGCGCTGGTCGCCGAGGCCGAGCGGCTGGCAATCTCGCGGCGGACCAGGGAGGCGCTGGCGGTCGCGAAGACCCGTGGAGTGAAGCTCGGCAACCCCAATGGTGCGGCGGCCCTGCGCCGGGCGGGCAAGGGTGGGGTGGCGCTGCGGGCGGCAGTTGCCGACAATGCGGACCGGTTTGCTGGTGACCTCGCGGCTGTGGTGTCGGACATTCGGGCAACAGGAGCAACCTCGCTCCGCGCCATCGCCGCCGAACTCGATCGCCGCGGCATGCGCACCCGCCGGGGCGGAAGATGGCAGGTGTCGAACGTGCGGGCGCTGATCGGGCGGTTGGAGGCAATCGGCCCGTGAGAACGACACACAAGGACAGGTCGCGGGCTGCGGCCCCGAGCCTGAGGGCGATGGCCGGGAGCGATGGTTGCGTCTTATCCAACTACAGCACCCGGCACCTACATTCAGCCATCGGCTGTCGGCCCCCGCTAGGGTCGCGCTGCACACGGTCACTGCAATCGCCGCCCCGCCGCACAATAGGGAAGCTCCGAGCGGCGGGCGATCGCTCGACCTGCGCCAATAGGCGCAATCCATGGCCAGGTTTCGGTCGCCGCCCGATGAACAGCCCGCGGCAGGTCAGGTGCTGTAAGGTTCCCTCGCGAACCTGTTGACGTGGGAGCCGATCAACAGGTCCCGTAGTAACCCCGCGAGTAGCGGCAATACTCCGTAGCGGCGCCCAGGCGGATCATCTCGGCGGCAATATCTCGACCGTTGGCCATAATGCACTGCGCGACGAGCCGTCCGTAACGGTCGATGTCCCGCACGTCACAGTGAAGTGTCTTGCCCGAGATCAGCTTGCGCATCGCGGCGGTGGCAGCAGATCCGCCCGGATGATTCCACTCGGGCGCATCGAGCCCCCAAAGGCGGATCCGGCGGGACTGCCCCTTGAGGGTGATGGTATCGCCATCGATTACCTTGCTGACGCGCGCCTCGATTGAAGCAGGCTGCTGCGCTTCAACTGCCGGACCGAAAGCCGTCGAGACCAGACCTGCCAGCAGCACAATTGGGATTACCGGCCGAAATAGCCAGTAAGTGAGTGGTTGGTGGGACATGCGGGAGAACATGCATGCAGGATGACGGCAGAACGGCGCCGATGCAACCCGGACCGGCCGGAACCGGCAGAGGCCATCTGGATTGCTTTCCCCACGGGCGCCACGCCGATCATTGCCAGGCTCGACCGGCTGTCGCGCAACGCCGCCTTCCTGCTGGCGCTGCGCGACAGCGGGGCGCACTTCCTGGCAGTGGATATGCCGGAGGCAAACGACCTTATCGTCGGCATCATGGCGCTGGTCGCCGAGGCCGAGCGGCAGGCGATCTCGCGGCGGACAAAGGAGGCGCTGGCGGTGGCCAAGGCGCGCGGCGTCCGGCTTGGCAATCCCAATGGCGCGGCCGCGATGCGCCGGGCCGGCAAGGGCGGTGCGACCCTCCGTGCGGCTGTCGCCCGGAATGCGGCTGACCACGCGCGCGACCTGGCATCGGTGGTGCAGGACATCAAGGCGGCGGGTCATGTCACCATGCGGGCCATTGCCGCCGAACTCGACAGGCGGGGGATACGGACCCGCAGGGGCGGCAGATGGCAGGTGTCGAATGCCAGGAACCTGCTTGAATGGCAGCGGGCGAACGCCGCTAAGCGGCGGTGCCACCGTCATAGCGGAGTCGAGTTCGCATTAGTCTGCGAGCCACCCGTGTCATCTCATCTGCCCGTCCCAGGGGTCTGCTCCATAGATTCTTGGCTCGGCGATCTCCCATTCCTGCGGAAACCCATCCTTTTCGGCAAGCGACCGGGCGGTCAGGGTTGTGAATTTCCACGCAGAACTGACCCGGGTTTTCCATCGAGAAGTGACCCACCTGAGGGTTATGTTCCGTGGTTCAGGCTTGGGTCAAGGGCTGGGTCGCCTCCTTCCTTTTGCGGGTAGCTACGGCTGAGCTTGCCTTGAAGCGGAAGCTGTCGTTGCCGGTTTCCAGGATGTGACATCGGTGGGTCAGCCGGTCGAGCAAGGCCGTGGTCATCTTGGCGTCGCCGAAGACTGTGGCCCATTCGCTGAAGCTCAGGTTGGTGGTGATGATGACGCTGGTGCGTTCGTAGAGCTTGCTCAAGAGGTGGAAGAGCAATGCGCCGCCTGATGTGCTGAACGGCAGGTAGCCCAACTCGTCCAGGATGACCAAGTCCAGCTTCGTCAGGCTTTCGGCGATCTGACCAGCCTTGCCCTTGGTCTTCTCCTGTTCCAGGGCGTTGACCAACTCGATGGTCGAGAAGAAGCCGACCTTTCGGCGATGGTGCTCGATGGCCTGGACCCCGAGGGCTGTGGCGGCATGGGTCTTGCCGGTGCCCGGCCCGCCGATCAGCACGACGTTCTGGGCGCCATCGAGGAACTCACATTTGTGCAACTGCCGCAGGGTCGCTTCGTTGATCTCGCTGGCCATGAAGTCGAAGCCCGCGAGGTCTTTGTATGCGGGGAAGCGTGCGGCCTTCATGTGATAGGCGATCGAGCGCACTTCGCGTTCGGCCATCTCGGCCTTCAGGAGCTGCGACAGCATGGGCACAGCGGTCTCGAAGGCTGGGGCGCCCTGTTCGGCCAGCTCGGTGACAGCTTGCGCCATGCCATACATCTTCAGGCTTCGGAGCATGATGACCACAGCCCCGGCGGCAGGATCATGACGCATGGCGATCTCCCTCGATCATGGCGCGCAAGCCGTCATAACGGGCAACGTTGGCCTTTGGTTCATGCTTCAAGATCAGCGCCTGTGGTGTATCGAGTGGCGGGCCATCAATGGTCTTGCCGTCGATCAGCCGGTGCAGGAGATTCAGCACATGGGTCTTGGTCGGCACGCCCGCTTCCAGGGCCATCTCGACCGCTGACAGAACTGCTTGCTCGTCGTGGTGCAAGACGAGGGCCAGGATGTCGACCATCTCGCGATCACCGCCAGGCTTGCGCAACATGTGATCCTGCAACTGTCGGAACGCCTTCGGTAATTCTGCAAACGGCGCACCATTCCGAAGGGCCCCGGGCTTGCGTTGAACGACCGCCAGATAATGCCGCCAGTCGTAGATCGTGCGCGCTGGCAGGTTATGGGAGCGCTGGATCAGCCGCGCATGCTCATACAATATCTGCCCTTCGGCGGCAACCACCAGCCGCTCTGGGTAAACCCGAAGGCTGACCGGACGATTGGCGAAAGACGCCGGAACGCTGTAGCGATTGCGGTCGAACGAGATCAGGCAGGTTGGCGACACGCGCTTGCTCTTCTCGACAAAGCCATCGAAGGCCGTCGGCAGCGGCATCAGCGCGGCCTGTTCTTCGGCCCAGACATGGGCGATCGTTCCGGGCAGAACGCCATGCGGGATCTCGCGCCAAAGTTCGAGGCAGCGTTGTTCCAGCCATGCGTTCAAGGCTCCCAGATCCGGGAAGTTCGGCGTCGGCAACCAAAGGCGTGGCCTGGCATCCTGGACGTTCTTCTCGACCTGGCCCTTCTCCCAGCCTGAAGCCGGATTACAGAACTGAGGCTCGAAGACATAGTGGTTCGTCATCGCCAGAAACCGGGCATTGACCTGCCGGTCCTTGCCCGGGCCGACACGGTCCACGGCCGTCTTCATATTGTCGTAGATCCCGCGGCCCGGCACACCACCAAGAACCCGGAACCCATGCCAGTGGGCGTCGAACAGCATCTCATGGGTCTGCAGCAGATAGGCCCGGACCACAAAGGCTCGGCTGTGCGCCAACTTCATATGCGCAACCTGCAACTTGGTGCGCTCACCGCCGAGGATTGCAAAATCCTCGCTCCAGTCGAACTGGAAGGCCTCGCCGGGCCGGAAAGCCAGAGGAACAAAGGTCCCGCGGCCTGTCGTCTGCTGTTCCCGCTGCCGGTCGGCCCGCCATTCCCGCGCAAAGGCCGCCACGCGGTTGTAAGACCCCGTGAAGCCGAGCGCCACAAGCTCAGAATGCATCTGCTTCAGGGTCTTGCGCTGCTTGCGCGTCTTAGCGGCCTCGGACTTCAGCCATGCCGTCAGCTTGTCGGCAAAGGGGTCCAGCTTGCTCGAACGGTCCGAAATGGCGAACTTCGGCTCGACCGTGTCAGCCTTCAGGTGCTTCTTCACGGTGTTACGCGACAAGCCCGTTCGTCTCGCGATCTCGTAGAACGACAGCTTCTCACGCAGCCGCATACGCCGGATCAGGTTCAAAAGTTCCATGGTGATCACTCCAGTGCCCCCCGCAGCGCGCCGCCTTGGGGGAAGGGTCACATGGGTCAATTCTCAATGGAAATTCCGAGCCCAAATGGGTCAGTTCTGGGTGAAACTCAACAGGTCCGGCTCCCGCTGTCGCTGCGCAATGTCGAGGATCTCCTGCAAGAGCGTGGCATCGACGTCAGCCATGAGACGGTGCGGTTCTGGTGGGGGAGGCTCAGATCATATGGCGCCGCCCTGAAAGGCCTCGGCCGCGGCGACGACTGCGAGATGGATCGCTGGGCCAACAACCGGGCGGAAATTCACGTCGCGGACCTTCGGTTCGCACCTGCAGTTCCGACGACGGGAACGGGTGATGCTGCGGTTCCGGTGGACGCGAGGCTTACAAAAATTTGCCTCGGTCCACGCCCCGGGCCAAAACCATTTCAGCTAGGCTCAGGACCCATTAAATCGCTTGCGGTTACGACAAGTCATTGATTCACTGGCGGCACTGTAGGAGGTGCCGCGATGACCGAGATAGTCCTGCTTTCCGAAGCTCAGATGGCGCGGATATCGCCGTTCTTTCCCTTGTCACACGGCATTCCCCGGGTGGATGACCGCCGGGTGATCAGCGGGATCATCTTCGTGATCCGCAATGGCCTTCGGTGGCGCGATGTCCCGCCAAGCTATGGGCCGCACAAGACAATCTACAACCGCTTCATCCGGTGGAGCGAGTTGGGCGTGTTCGGGCGCATCTTCGTGGAACTCTCGAAGGTCGGCGGTGAGACTGAAGAGCTGATGATCGACGCGACCCACCTCAAGGCGCACCGGACAGCGGCCAGCCTGCTCAAAAAGGGGCTCTTCCCCGGCATATCGGACGCACCAAAGGCGGCCTGAACTCCAAGCTGCATGCGGTCTGCGATAGCCAGGGTCGTCCCCGCAGCCTGTTCCTCACGGCGGGTCAGGTCAGCGACTATACCGGGGCCGCAGCCCTCTTGGCGACGATGCCACCCGCCAAGGTCCTGCCGGCCGACCGGGGCTATGACGCCGACTGGCTCCGCGACGCCCTCGCCGAGCGCCAGACCGAAGCCTGCATCCCCTCAAAATCTAACAGAAAAATCCCGATACCCCATGACAAGGCCCGCTACCGCAGGCGGCACAGGATCGAGAACATGTTCGGCAAGCTCAAGGACTGGCGGCGTATCGCCACCCGCTACGACCGCTGTGCCCACACCTTCATGTCCGCCATCGCAATCGCCGCCATCGTCATCTTCTGGATATGATCAATGAGTCCTGAGCCTAGGAGCGCAGCCTCTACTGCAGACAGAATTTCAAGCTGAACGGTCCCCTCGCTCTGGCCGAGTGGCGCGGTCTCCTTGCTGCATGAAGTCAAGTGCGGCGGGGGAACTGGGACGAGTTCACATTGGTCCGACAGCACCCACGAGTCGGCTTGCGTTCAAAGAGCGATCACATCTTCGAGCCCTTGCGTACATGTGCGACACGGTGCTCTCTTGCAGGAACGGCGCCTTGTCTGGGCACCCGATCTGGCATGGGCAGGAACGAACAAATGGTGGCGGGAGCGCAGACCGGTCTCAGGCGCGCGGTCACAATCAAGGATGTAGCCGCCGAAGCAAAGGTTTCACGCGCCACTGCGGCGCGCGCGCTTAATGGCTATGGATATGTGGGGGGGGCCGCTGCCGAACGGGTTCTTGAGGCTGCAAAGCGGCTTGGCTACCGTGGCAATCGGGTGGCGCAGGCGTTGCGGCAGGGCCAGATGCCCATCGTCGGATTTGTCCCGGGCGACATCCAGAATCCGTTCTTCGCCCGCATCGCGCATGATGTCGATTTCGAGCTCCGTCGCAGCGGCCACAACTTGCTGATCGCAGCGAGCGAGGAAGACGTGACGCAAGAGCGGGAACTGATCGACAACCTCCGCGCGCTGAACGTCAGGGGGCTGATCGTTGCGCCCGCATCGGACCGAGACAACCAGCATCTGGTGGAGCTCGTTCGAGAGGGGGTGCCGCTCGTGCTGGTCGACCGGGAGCTTCCCGACGTCAACTGCGACAGCATTATGGTCGACAACGAGGGCGGCGCGCGGGCGGCCGTCGACTACCTGATCGCAAGCGGACACCGGCGTATCGCGGTGCTTCACGACGATTCGCGAATCGTCACCACTCGCGAACGCCTTGCAGGCTACGTCCAGTCCTTGAAGTCGGCCGGACTGCCGATCGAAAAGCGCCTGATGCCCGTTTCGCGGTCGATCGTGGAATATGCAATCGACGCGACAATCCGCCTGTTCAGCCAGGTGGACCGGCCGACGGCACTGTTCACGGTGGACAGCCTTCTGACCAAGGGGGCGCTGCTCGCCCTGCGCTCGATGGGCCTTTCGATACCGCACGATGTTTCGCTTGTCGGTTTCGACGACTTTGATCTTGCGACCTTTACTGACCCTCAGATCACGGTTGTATCTCAACCGGTTAACCAGATCGGCGCCCTTGCGGTAAGCATGGTGCTCGACCGCATCGGCGGCAATGGCGAACCTTGGCGCCATGTCCGCTTTCCGACGCGCCTGATCGTGCGCGGATCGGTGTCGCGGCCGGGCGCGGCGCGCGGCCGCTGATCGCGTTTATGGCCGGCAATTCCTGCCCGAAAAAACTCTTGCCAGATATTGATCGGTGAGGTTACCGTTTTTGTGAGATCGGTCTCCTACCAGCTGTCAGGTGGGAACCGACTTTTTTTGATGTTGATGTGAGTTCGATCTCACATTGGATGAGGCGCGACAAAGTTCTCTGTCAGGGAGGGCCGATCGGCCGCGCTCGGGACGCACACAGAGGGAAGACCATGCTGAATTTTGACAAGAACCGCTTCATCGGAATCCAGGGCGGGGCAGTTGCAATCGCCGAATTTGCCCGCCCCCTGATCCGTGACCTGTTGAGGCGGGGCATCGAGAGGGTCTACTTCATGGGCACCGGCGGGGTGCAACTCCTGACGCTGCCCGCGGTTGACCTGATTCAGCGCCATTCGACCTTTCCGGTCGCCGCCTGCTTCCCCGCGCAAGTCGTTCTCGATCCGCCCGCGGGGCTCGACGAAAAGGCGCTGGTGGTGATCCCCTCGCTTTCCGGCACCACGCGCGAAAGCGTCGAACTGCTGTCCTTCCTGAAGACCCGCAAAGTCACCACGCTCACGCTGACGGGGCACGCCGACACACCGCTGGCGCAAGGGGCCACCCATACCTGGACGAACTTTGCCGAGGACGACACATCGTCGGAATCCTTCTACCTCCAGACGTTGATCATCGCGTTGGCGCTGCTTGCCGAGACTGGCGCCGTCAGCGACTTCGATGCGATCATCGCCGAACTGAAAAGGCTCCCCGCCCTGCTTGTCGGCGCCAAGGAGGCCTTCGAGGCCGAGGCGGCGAAACTGGCCGGGGCGATCAAGGACGAACCCTACCACATCTTCACCGGCGCCGGGTCGGTCTGGCCCGAGGCGCATTACTACGGCATGTGCATCCTGGAAGAGATGCAGTGGATACGGACGCGCCCGGTCCATGCTGCCGACTTCTTCCACGGCACGCTGGAACTGGTCGAGCCGGGCGTCAGCGTCTTCCTGTTCAAGGGCGAGGATGCGCTGCGGCCCTTGGGTGAGCGTGTCGACCGCTTCGTTCGTCGCTACACCGACAAGGTCTGGGTTCTCGACGCCGCCGCTGTGACGCTTCCGGGGATCTCGCCGCGCGTTCGCGCCCTGATCTCGCCCGTCATTCTGGCCACGCTGCTCGAGCGTCTCAGCGCCCATCTGGAAGTGTTGCGTGACCACCCGCTGACCACCCGCCGCTACTACAAGCGCGTCGAATACTGACGCGCATTGCCAACAGAGAGGAGTTAAGGATGAGACTGCCAACGCTTAGCCTGACGGCTGCTGTCGCGCTTGCCGCGTCCCTTGGTTGGACCGGAGGGGCGGCCGCAGAGACGGCCATCGCCGACCCCGCCGCTCCGGTTCAATACTCTGGAACCCTGAAAGTGCTGACCAAGTTCGGCACCCAACGCCTTCAGCCCTACTTCGTTGGTATCGCGAAGGCCTACGAGGCGGCTCATCCCGGCGTAACCGTCGAACTGATCCAGGAAGACGACGACAGCGTGAAGGGCAAGACCAAGACGCTGGTCGCCTCTAATGCCATTCCCGACGTGTTCTTCTCGTGGACGGGGACCTGGGGCGGCAATTTCGTTCGCGGCAAGCGTGCCGTCGACCTGACGCCGGTCATCGGACCGGATACCGACTGGGGCAAGACGCTGGCTTCGGCTGCGGTGGGCTCCTTCGTCTACAATGGCAAGTACTACGGGATTCCGCTGTATCTCGATGCCAAGTTCATGGGCTACAACAAGACCATCTTTTCGAAGGTGGGCGTGGAGGTTCCGAAGGATCTCGACGGCCTCTTGGCCGCCTGTGACAAGATCAAGGCCGCCGGCTACACGCCAATCGCGATCGGTAACAAGGAGCCGTGGGTCGCGGTCCACTATCTGGGGCAGCTTCTGGCCTACGACGTTCCCAAGGATGCACTCGAGAAGGACTTCGATCCGGCAACGGCAACCTACGACGATCCCGGCTATGTCGCGGCGCTCGGGCAGTTCCGCCAGATCGCCGACCGCTGCACCGTCGGTGCCGACATGAACGGCATTGCCTATCAGGCTGCACTTCAGGACCTGAGCGACGGCAAGGCCGCGATGTATTATCAGGAGATCATCGAATTCGACAATTCGGCGAACGGTTCGACCAAGCTGAAGCCGGAAGAGTTCGGATTTTTCCGGCTGCCGGCCCCCGCCGGCGCCAAGGGTGATCCCAATGCTCTGGAAGGTGCACCTGAAGGCTACATGATCAGCACGGCATCGGCCAATGTGCCGCTGGCACTGGATTTCATGAAGTTCGTCACCACACCGGAAAACGGCAAGGTGCTGTCGGCGCCGCCCTATGGCCAGCCAAGTGCCGTCATCGGCGGGGCTGATCCCGCCACGATGAACCCGGCCGTTGTTGGCGGCCTGGAGGACTTGGCAAAGGCATCCTACCTGATGCAGTGGCTGGATACCGTGAACCATCCCAAGGTCGCCGCGGCATGGCTTTCAAGCCTTCAGGCCTTTGCAGGGGGAACCATGGCGGCCGACGATGTCATGGCGGCGGTCCGCACCGCAGCCCAAGCCGCCAAGTGACGATGGCAGCGAACCCGCCTTTGACCAGCAAGGGTGCCGCCGCGCGCGGCACCCGTTCGTCCGGCGCCGTCTTGCGCCGCCTCTGGGCACTGCGCTGGATCGCGATCGCCATCGGCATCGTCGGCTGGTTCGTCTATTATCCCATCGTGAACAACTTCCTGGTCAGCAGGACCAACCAGGATATCTTCACCGGCGAAGTCACCAATGTCGGGCTGGACAACTACCGCCGCCTCGCCTCGGACCCGGTGATCTGGACGGCACTGAAGAACAACAGCCTTTATGCCGTCCTCTCGATCATCTTCCAGGTCTTTGCCGCGTTCTGGCTGGCAGCGATCATCGAAGGGCTGAAATCCGAACGCTGGAGAAGCATCTGGCGGGCGGTCTACTTCATTCCATCGGCGATCTCGACCACCGTGACCGGGCTGCTGTTCTATTTCATCTATCAACCCAACATCGGCATTCTGGACGGTCTTCTGACCGAATTCGGGTTGGCGCATCTTTCGCGCGTGTGGCTGGGCGATCCGACGACCGCGATCTATGCCATCATCGCGATGAGCCAATGGCAGGGCTTCGGTTATTCGACGTTGCTGTTCTCGGTCGCGATCCAGAAGATTCCACAGGAACTGTACGATGCGGCGCGCATGGATGGCGCCGGTCCGTTCCGCCAACTGATCTCGATCACCTTGCCACTGACGCGCGAGATGACCGGCATGATGATCATCGTGACCGTAACCGGCGCGTTCCAGGTCTTCAACGAGGTCATGGTGATGACGGCCGGCGGACCGAACAACTCGACGCAGGTTCTCGGGACGTGGCTTTATGAGCAGGGCTTCACCCAGAACGATATGGGATATGCGGCGGCGGTCGGATCGCTGATCTTCGGGATCACCATGCTCTGCGGCGTGGCGCAACTGTGGTATACGCGGCGCCGGAGGGTGCTGGCATGACGGTGCGGCACCCGACCCAGGCCTTCTGGCCGGGCATGGTCCGCGCCTTCCTGTGGGCCTTCCTGTTCGCCATCGGGGTTCTGGTGGTCTATCCGCTGCTCTGGATGGCGCTTGGCGGCTTCAAATCCAACAGCGAGATCTTCGACAGCCCGTTCTCGCTGCCTGGCAACTGGTCGCTCGCCAACTATATCGCCGCCTGGCACGCGACACAGGGCTACCTGTTCTCCAGCCTGCTGGTCACCGTGGTTTCGACAGTGACCACCGTCATGATCAGTGCCTGGGCGGCCTTCGGGCTGACCCGCACCGAGGTGCCGGGCAAGCCGCTGATGGTGGGGTTCATCTTGGGCGGCATGATGCTCAGCCCGACGGTTGCCCTGGTCCCGCTTGTCAGGATGCTGCAATCTCTGGGGATCTACGACACCCACGCGGCGCTGATCCTGCTTTACACCGCCTTCCGTGTACCGTTCACCACTTTCCTGATCCGCGCCTACATGCTGGACCTGCCCCGCGATCTGGACGAGGCGGCGATGATGGATGGCGCGACGCCCGGGCAGATCTTCCGCCGGATCATCCTGCCGCTCTGCCAGCCGATCCTGATTTCCTGCGTGGTGCTGCACATCCTGTTTGCCTGGAACGAATATCTCTTCGCGATGATCTTCACCAACAGCGCGAGCGTGCAGACGCTGCCGGTCGGTCTGACCTCGATGATGTCCAAGCAGGGCACGAACTACGCCGCCCTCTTTGCGGCCATGACGATCTCGGCCTTGCCCATCGTCATCATATTCTTCCTGACACAGCGGTACTTCATCCGCGGCCTGACCGAAGGGATCGGCAAATGACCGCCCCCCGCCTGAAATTCCGGCAATTGCTCGGGGCGAACTTCAGCTTCCAGCATGTGCCGCTGCCCAAGGTCGCGGCCATCCTGGCGCGGCATGGTTTTACCGAAATGGAATTGTGGGGCATTGCCCCTCATCTGGACATGTTCCATGCCGACGACCGCAAGGTTGCAGCGGTTCGGGACCTGCTGGCCGACCATGGCCTGACCGTACGGATCTTCACGCCCGAGCAGGTGGTCTATCCGGTCAACATCGCATCCGGCGATGCCGACTATCGGCGGGCCAGTGTCGAGCGGTTCAAGCGCGCCGCCGACATCGCCGCCGCCCTTGGTGCCCGGCATCTCTTCCTGACCGGCGGTCGCGGGTACGAGACCGAGCCGCCAGAACTGGCCTGGGATCGCGCAGCCGATTCCCTGGCCGAGATTGCCCGTCACGCGGCCGGCTTGGGCCTTCGCTGCCTGCTTGAGCCACTGCAGCGCCGCGAAAGCAACATCCTGCACAACGTTGCCGATCTGCGACGGATGATGGATCGGCTGGGTCAGCCGAATGTCGATGCGGTTCTGGATATGGTGGCGATGGCTGCGGCCGGCGACAGCGTTCGGGACTACGTCGCCGCATTTGGCGCGCGCCTTGCCCATGTCCATGTCGTCGACGGAACGCCCTCCGGGCATCTGGTCTGGGGCGACGGAACCCTGCCGCTTGGCGACTGGATCGCGGCACTGGCGACCGGTGGCTACACGGGAACCCTGTCGTTCGAGCCCTTTGGCGACGGCAGCTATGCGCTGGACCCGGAAGCGGCGCTGGCCCGGAATCTCGCGGCGATCCGCAGCCATCTGGAACCGGCGCAGGTGCAGGCATGACATTTCCCAAACTGATTGCGGTCGGGGACAACTGCCTTGATGTCTACCTGACCAAGAACCAGATGGCGGTCGGCGGAAATGCCCTGAATGTCGCGGTGCGGTGGGCGCGGCGCGGGCTTGATGCACGATATTTCGGGGTGGTCGGGCGGGATGCCGAAGGCGATCACCTGCTCGGGGCAATTGAACAGGCGGGGCTAAATCCCGCTGATGTCGAACGGCGCACCGGCCACACTGCGGTGACGCTCATTCTGGACCGTAACGGCGACCGGCGTTTCCTGCTCGAAGACTTCGGTGTGGGGCTTCACTATCTGCCCGACGCCCCGCGCATGCAGGCGCTGCACTGCGCCGACTGGGTTCATCTTGGCACCAACTCCAGCGAGGATCTGGTTCGTGCCATGCTGGCTGAAAACCTGCCATTCAGCGTCGATGTCTCGACGGCCCATGACGCTCTGCCGCTGACCGGCATTCCTCTTGTCTTCACCTCCGGTCCCGAGGATGCGTCCGAGCCGATCGCAGGCATCCTCGACAAGTTCCGCAGCAAGGGCGCGAAGCGCACCGTCATCACCTGCGGCAAGCGCGGCGCCTACTACGACGACGGCGGCGCCGTCCACGAGGTTCGTGCGCGGGACATCGCCGTGGTCGACACCTGCGGCGCGGGCGACAGCTTCATCGCCAGCTTCATCGTCGATCACATGCTGTCCCGCCGGCCTGCGCCAGAGGCGCTGGACAGGGCGACTTCGGCGGCCGCGCTTACGTGCACGCATGAAGGAGGCTTTCCCCAGACGCTTGCCCCGATCCCGGGCTGGCTTCCGAAAAAATATTCCGCAGTCATCGCCGCGGCAGGAACCTGACATGACCAGCTACACCTTTCGCCCCGTGTCCATCGCCGCCGACCGCGACCGGTCGTTCTGGCTGCAGGACATCGGTGCGCGTGCGGCAACTCCGTCTCTCGCCGGAGATGCGGAGTGCGACGTCGCCATCGTCGGCGGCGGCTATTGCGGCCTGTGGACGGCGCTGCGACTGGTCGAACAGGCACCGGGCCTGCGGGTCACCATCCTTGAGGCCGACATCTGCGGAGGCGGCGCCTCGGGGCGGAACGGCGGGCAGGTGCACAGCTGGTTCGCCGAAATAGACTTGCTGGAGCGTCTGGTTGGCCGCGACCAGGCCCTGATGCTGTCGCAGGCCACCGCGGATTCCATCGAGGAACTGGCAGGTCTGCAAGGGTCGGGCGCCATCGACATGGATCTCCGGCTGGATGGCTGGATGTGGACGGCCAGTTCACGTGCGCAGGAGGGGGCTTGGTCCGCAGCCGTGGCCGGTTGCGCCGCGCAGGGCATTTCTCCCCTTACGCCCGTGGACGCGGCCGAAATCCGGCGGCGGACCGGTTCCGGTGTTTCGTATATGGGCGTCATGGAAGATCGCGCCGGCACCGTCCAGCCGGCCAAGCTCGCACTCGGGCTGCGCGCGCTGGCGTTGTCGCGCGGAATCGTCATCCATGAAAAAACCCCTGTGACCCGGATCGATTCAGGCAATCCCAACAGGCTTGTTACCCCTGCCGGCGAATTGCGGGCCGGCAAGGTCGTCATCGCGACCAATGCCTGGGCCAGTTCACTGCCGGAGCTTCGCCGATACCTCTATATCGTCGACAGTCAGATCGTCGCGACGGCTCCGCTGGCCGATCTGCTCGACCGCATCGGCTGGACTGGCGGCGAGTCGATCTGCGATGCGCAGGCCCACGTGCTTTACTATCAGCGCACACCGGCCGGCCGGGTGATCTTTGGCCGGGGCAGCGGGCATGTCGCCTTTGGCGGCGCCTTCGGCCATGAATTCAACCGGACCAAAGGCGGGGCAGAGGACAACATCCGTGAACTGCACAGGGTGTATCCCCAACTGAAGGACGCGGCGATCGAGTTCGATTGGACCGGCCCGATCGACTGCATGGCCGAGCATCTGCCAGCCTTCGGGCGCCTGAAGGGCCAGCCCGGCATCTTCTTCGGTGTCGGTTTCAACGGAACCGGCATCGCACAGGCGCCGGTCGGAGGTCGCATCCTTGCCAGCCTCGTGCTGGGCAAGACCGACAAATGGAGCACATGCGGCCTTGTCGGACTTGATCGCCGGACGCCGCTGCCGCCAGAGCCGATCCGCTATCTTGGCGCCCGTGTCGTCCGCCACGCCATCCGCATCCGCAACGATGCCGAGATCCGCAATCTTCGCCCCAATGCGCTTGTCCGCTACCTGTCCGGCCTGACGCCGGGCCACTGACGCAATCGAACTGGAAGCAAGAGATATATCATGGCCGAACTGACTCTCAGGGGCGTGCGCAAGACTTACGGAGGCATGGAGGTCATCCGGGGCATCGATCTCGACATCGCGTCGGGCGAGTTCGTGGCGTTCGTGGGTCCGTCCGGGTGCGGCAAGTCAACTCTGCTGCGATGCATTGCCGGTCTGGAAGATATCAGCGCCGGCGAGTTCAGCATTGATGGACAGATCATGAACGATGTCGCACCGGCGCGCCGCGGCATTGCGATGGTGTTCCAGTCCTACGCGCTTTACCCGCATATGACCGTGTTTCAGAACATGGCCTTCGGAATGCAGATCAGCGGCATGAAGAAGGAAGAGATCAACCGTCGCGTCCAGAAGGCGGCGGATTCCCTTCAACTGACACCATATCTCGACCGCTATCCAAAGGCGCTGTCCGGCGGTCAGCGTCAGCGCGTGGCGATCGGACGCGCCATCGTGCGCGACCCGTCAGTGTTCCTGTTCGATGAGCCACTGTCGAACCTTGATGCCGCGCTTCGCGCAGCCACGCGGGTCGAGATCGCCAAGCTCAAGAAGTCGATGCCTCAGGCGACGATGATCTACGTGACCCATGACCAAGTCGAGGCGATGACGCTTGCGGACAGGATCGTGGTGCTGCGGGGCGGCCAGATCGAACAGATCGGCCGGCCGATCGACCTTTACCGCAAGCCGGCCAACCTGTTCGTCGCGCGCTTCATCGGGTCGCCCGCGATGAACGTGCTGACGGGAGTTGTCGCAATGGGCGACGAGGGCGCGACTGTTTGCCTTGCGGGCGGTGAAATGCTCAACATCGGGGATTCTGCATTACAAGCCTTTGCCGGTCGGACAGTGCATGTCGGTATCCGTCCCGAGGATCTTCGGCTGGTTCCAGAGGCAGAGGCGATGCTGCGCGGCAAGGTCGCACTCGTGGAACAGCTGGGCGAATTCCAACTGATTCACGTCGATCTGGGCCGATCCTCATCTGGCGCCCTCATCGCGAAGATTTCCGGTGACACGGATGTCACCGAGGGGATGCAGGTCAGTCTCGGGGCAAGGGCGGCTTCAATGCACATCTTCGACGAAGCCGAAAACGCGGTGGCGTGATGGGGCACCGTCATTTGTGTATGTCTCTGTTCGTGCAAGGGCTTTCTGGACTGACGATGATCGATACGGGCCGCGGTCATTCGTACGGCCGGAGTTGTCTGTGGTCATCGGTGCAATCTCCGGTCCAGGTTGGTGTCAGCAACCAGACCCTACCGGAACATCGCCGGTGACCACCTCACCCAGAACCTACACCACGTCCGGGGACAGCATCGTTGCGAGCAGAGAAGGTTCGGCGGCAGGCCCGTTCCCTCCGCCAGTTACCTTTGCAGTTCCCAGTCTTTCCGGGACGGTTGCCTTTCCGGGGGCCTTCTGGCCGTGGTTTTGTGCAGGGACAGTCCTACCTCTCCCGTCCACCAGTTTTTGGCGCGGTCGTCTCTGGCCGCGCCGGTCGGGGTGTGGTTTGGGGTGTTTTGGCCGAAAGCAGGAGTTTACCTTTTACGGCGTAGTCCTGTTGGCGGCATCAAGAGGCAAAACGCAGCCCTCCTCCCGGGGCTTTGTCCGGTTCCCTCCCGTCATCAGGGCATCCCCAGGCCGCAACTCCGCAGACAGGTGTGAACAGGTATTTTTCGCCCCCTTTGGGCCGGTTCGGACCGGGCAGCGGTGCCCCGGCCGCCCGCGGACGTTCGATTCTGACACGATCTGCGAATGAATGGCGGGGGCCATCCCCCCGCTCAATCCTCGGGCCTGGCGCCACCCGCCTCGGTCCGGGCACGCACGAAGTCGTCCAGACGCGCGGCCACCCCTGAACAGGCCCCGGGCGGGGTGAAGTCCGCAAGGGTCTGCTTCCAGATCGCCGTCGCGCGCTGGTCGGCGGTGCGCGATCCGGCCTCGACCCAAGACCCGTGGTTCGACAGGTCGGCGACCAGCGGGTGATAGAAGGCGGTCTGGTAGCGCTCCATCGTGTGCTGGGTCGCGAAGAAATGGCCGCCCGGCTGCACCTCGGCGATGGCGTCGAAGCCAAGCGCGGCCTCGTCCGCGGGCGCCGGAGTGGCAAGTTCGGCGATGGTCTGAAGGTTCTCGATATCAAGGATGAACTTCTCGAAACCGAAGGTCAGGCCGCCCTCGAGCCAGCCCGCCGCATGGACCGTGACCGTCGCACCGCCAAGGACCGCGCCCCAAAGCGCATTGACCGTCTCTGACGCGCCCTGGGCGTCGGCGACGTTCGACGCCGCGCCCGTCGCCGACCGCCAGGGCAGGCCGATATGGCGGGCCAGCTGGCCCGAACCGATCGCGGCGCGGATATGTTCGGGCGTGCCGAAGGCGGGCGAGCCGGACTTCATGTCGACGTTCGACAGGAAGCCGCCGTAGCTGACCGGCGCGCCCGGCCGCGACAGTTGCGCCAGCGTGATCCCGGCCAGCGCCTCGGCATGTTGCAGCATCAGGGCCCCCGAAACGGTGATCGGCGCCATGGCTCCGGCAAGGCAGAAGGGCGTGATGATCGACATCTGGCCGGCGCGGGCGAAGTCGATGATGCCGCGCGACATCGGAATGTCGAGTTGCCGGGGCGAGTTCGAGTTGATCACCGTCGTCGCCCAGACCCCGTCGCGGAAGCCCGCGTCGTCAAGGCTGCGGGCAAGGCGGATCATCTCGAAGCTTTCCTCGACCTGCGCGCGGCCACGGGCATAGACGAAAAGCGGCTTGTCGCAGTTTTCAAGCTGGCCCTTCATCATCGCGTAATGGCGCAGGTGGATCGGCACGTCCTGCGGCTCGACCGAGGGTCCGTGCATGTGGATCACGTCGAAGGATTGCTGAAGCCGCAAGCTGTCAAGGTAGCCGGCCAGGTCGCCCGGCCGGCGGCCACGGTCG
>Ga0209571_1000359_pt1 | contig 57964 bp, 56 predicted proteins | sample EBPBio102011_DNA_FD_185866 | JGI IMG/M metagenome (GOLD analysis project Ga0209571, IMG submission 185866) | Wastewater treatment Type I Accumulibacter community from EBPR Bioreactor in Madison, WI, USA - Reactor 1_1/10/2011_ DNA (SPAdes)... | ecosystem: Engineered > Bioreactor > EBPR >... | reverse complement strand
GGAGCCGACGCCGAACACGTTCCCGGCGTGCAAGAGCGAAGTGAACCGTCGTACCGAGCTGAACGTCCAGAACTGATCCTGGCGCTCGCTGCTCAACGGAAGCCCGGCCTCGTGCCGGGCTTCTTTTTTGCGCGAACGGAAAAGAGTCGACGCGTGAGGGCCGGCAGGCGGACAGCGCGGATTGCCGTCGAGCGGCCGACGCCACGGCGCGTGACGGGCCGACACCGTTCACGGATGCCGAGCTGCAGGCAGACTGCGCGTGCTTGCCACGCGTCGACGCGCTGCTACACTTCGATCGATTCGAACGGAGGGAACGCGATGCGCGGATGGGCAATGATGGTACTGGTGGCGGCGACGTGGTCGTCCGCGCATGCCTCCACGCAGTGCCAGGGCAGCGTGATGCCGCAGCCGCTGGCCGTGCGTCCGACCGTGCTCGTGCCGGTGGTGCAGGGGTTCGCCACGGTGAACCCCCAGCTGGGCTCGCAGCGCGGCGTGCTGGCCTCCGAGTTCGACGAATCGCAGACGGTCGACAACGTGTTGCTGCGCCTGCGGATCGAAGGCTGCCAGAATGTGGCGGTGGCCGTGCCGGCCTCCGCTGCAACCGCCGCCGGTGCCGCCGGCTACGTCAAGAAGACCGAGTTCGACAACACGCCGTACCGGTTCAACATGACCCAGAACGGCAAGCGCATGACCGCGGACGATTTCGACGCATGGCTCAAGGCGAACGGCTACAGCGCCGGCCGTCGTGCCGAAGCGGCGGCCCCCGCAGCGGTGCCTGCCGAGGCGGCGACCGGCCAGTAGGCCGTCACCGGGGCTGGCGTCAGCCGGCCACCACCCCGAGTTCGCGCCCGATACGGGTGAAGGCGTCTATCGCGCGATCGACGTGCTCGCGCGTGTGCGCTGCGCTCATCTGCGTGCGGATCCGCGCCTGTCCCGTGGGAACGACCGGGAAGAAGAAACCGATCGCGTAGATGCCTTCCTCGAGCAGGCGCTCGGCGAAGCGTTGCGCCAGCGGCGCGTCGTACAGCATCACCGGGCTGATCGGGTGCGTGCCGGGCTTGATGTCGAAGCCGGCGGCGGCCATCCGCTCGCGGAAGTGCCGGGTGTTGTCCTGCAACCGTTGGCGCAGGTCGCCGGCGGCGTCCAGCATCTCGAAGGCCTTGATGCCGGCCGCGACGACGTGCGGTGGCAGCGAGTTGGAGAACAGGTACGGACGCGAGCGCTGGCGCAACAGTTCGATCACTTCGCGCTTCGCGGTGGTGAAGCCGCCCAACGCACCACCCATCGCCTTGCCCAGCGTGCCGGTGATGATGTCGATCCTGTCCAGCACGCCCTTCTCTTCGGCCGAACCGCGCCCGGTCGCACCCAGGAAGCCGGTCGCGTGGCACTCGTCGATGTGCACCAGCGCGCCGTACTTCTTCGCCAGCGCCGTGATCTCGTCGAGCGGGGCGATGAAGCCGTCCATCGAGAACACGCCGTCGGTGGTGATCAGCTTGGTCTTGCAACCGGCGGCATCGGCGGCCTGCAGTTGGGCTTCCAGGTCGGCCATGTCGCAGTTGGCGTAACGGAAGCGCTTGGCCTTGCACAGCCGCACGCCGTCGATGATCGAGGCGTGGTTGAGCGCGTCGGAGATGATCGCGTCGTTCTCGTCCAGCAGCGGTTCGAACAGGCCGCCGTTGGCATCGAAGCAGGCGGCGTAGAGGATGGTGTCCTCGGTGCCGAAGAAATCGGCGATCGTCTGCTCAAGCTGCTTGTGCAGGTCTTGCGTGCCGCAGATGAAGCGCACGCTGGCCATGCCGAACCCGTGCGTGTCCAGCGCATCCTTGGCGGCAGCGATGATGTCCGGATGGTCGGCGAGGCCGAGGTAGTTGTTGGCGCAGAAGTTCAGCACCGTGCGTCCGTCGGCGAGCGTGATCTCGGCCGACTGCGGGCTGGTGATGATGCGTTCGGACTTGAACAGGCCCGCATCGCGGATTTCGTCGAGCGTGGTGGCGTAGCGTTGGGTGAGCGTCATGTTCCGTCCTGTTGCGATGACCAGGTTGCGCGCCGGCGCCTGCCGGGGGATCCCTCGCTGCGCTCGGGATGACATTGCCTGCGGCAGGTCAGTTCCAGCTCAGCACCACCTTGCCCGACTTGCCCGATTCCATCAGGTCGAAGCCCTTCTGGAAATCGTCGACGGACAGCTGGTGGCTGAGCACCTTGCCCAGCGGGAAGCCCGACAGCACCAGTTGCGTCATCTTGTACCAGGTCTCGTACATGCGGCGGCCGTAGATCCCCTGCACGGTGAGGCCCTTGAAGATGATGCGGTCCCAGTCGATCCCGGCGCCCTTGGGCAGGATGCCGAGCAGGGCGACCTTACCGCCGTGGTACATCGCATCGAGCATGTCGTTGAACGCGCGCGGGTTGCCGCTCATCTCCAGGCCCACGTCGAAGCCGTCCATGTGCAGGTCGGCCATCACGTCCTTGAGCGAGGTGTTGCTGACGTTCACCACGCGCGTGGCGCCCATGTCGGCGGCCAACTTGAGGCGGTAGTCGTTGACGTCGGTGACCACCACGTTGCGCGCGCCGATGTGCTTGCAGATGCCGGCGGCCATCACCCCGATCGGGCCGGCGCCGGTGATCAGCACGTCCTCGCCGACCACGTCGAATTCCAGCGCGCAGTGCGCGGCGTTGCCGTAGGGGTCGAAGAACGCGGCGAGTTCGGACGGAATCTGGTCCGGGATCGGCCACAGGTTGGTCGCCGGCATTACGATGTATTCGGCGAAGGCGCCGTCGCGGGTCACACCGATGCCGATGGTGTTCGGGCACAGGTGCTGCTTGCCGGCGCGGCAGTTGCGGCAATGGCCGCAGACGATGTGGCCTTCGGCCGACACGCGCTGTCCGATCTCGTAGCCGGTGACGCCCGGGCCGATCTCGGCGATGCGGCCGACGAATTCGTGGCCGATCACCAATCCCGGCTTGATCGTGCGCTGGCTCCACTCGTCCCACAGGTAGATGTGCAGGTCGGTGCCGCAGATCGCGGTCTTCTCCAGCTTGATCAGCACTTCGTTGGGGCCGGGCACCGGCACCGGCACCTGTTCCATCCAGATGCCCTTGGTGGCTTCGCGCTTCACCAGCGCCTTCATCATTCGACCCATCGGGGTGTCCATCGCTGCCTGAACCGGGGCGCGGATTATACGCCCGGCCCCCGTATGACCCGGCGCAGGCGGAGGCCGTCGCGCCGACCATGACCTTGGTCATGGCCCGGCACGCGACGGGGTGGCTACACTCCGGGGCTCGCCACCTGGACCCTTACGCATGCCCCAGCATCGGCTCACCGCCCTGGCCATCGCGGCCGCCCTCTCCGTCGCCTCCGGCGCCGCCCATGCCGCCGAAGGCATGTGGGTACCGCAACAACTGCCCGAGATCTCGAAGCCGCTGAAGCAGGCGGGCCTGAAGCTGGCTCCGGAGCAGCTTGCCGACCTTACCGGTGATCCGCTCGGCGCCGTGGTCTCGCTGGGCGGCTGCACGGCGAGCTTCGTATCGCCGCAGGGCCTGGTGGTGACCAACCATCATTGCGCGTACGGCGCCATCCAGCTCAATTCGACGCCGGAGAAGAACCTCATGGACGAGGGCTTCAACGCCGCCACGCCGGGCGACGAGATCACCGCCGGCCCGAACGCACGCATCTACGCGCTGGATGCGATCACCGACGTCACCGCGCAGGTACGCACCGCGATCGATGCCGCCGCCGATCCCCTCGCGCGTACGTTGGCGCTCGACGCCATCGAGAAGCGGCTGGTCGCCGAATGCGAGGCCGACCCCGGCTATCGCTGCCGCCTGTACAGCTTCCTCGGCGGCAACACCTACCGCCTGTTCCGCAACCTCGAGATCCGCGACGTGCGCCTGGTGTACGCGCCGCCGGGCAGCGTGGGCAACTACGGCGGCGAGATCGACAACTGGATGTGGCCGCGGCATACCGGCGATTTCGCGTTCTACCGCGCGTATGTCGGCAAGGACGGCAAGCCTGCCGCGTTCTCGGCAGACAACGTGCCGTACCAGCCGAAGCGCTGGCTGAAGATCGCCGACAAGCCGCTCGGCGCCGGCGATTTCGTGATGGTCGCCGGCTATCCGGGCCGCACCAGCCGCTATGCGCTGGCGGGCGAGTTCGAGGACACCGAGCAGTGGGCCTATCCCACGATCGTGCGCCATTACAAGGCGCTCACCGAGCTGGTCGGCGAACGCGGCAAGGCCGACCCGGACATCGAGGTGAAGTACGCCAGCACCATGCGCGGCTGGGAGAACGTGCTGAAGAATTACGATGGCCAACTGGCCGGGTTTGCGCGCACCAATGCCGCGCAAACCAAGCGCGCGGAAGAAGCCGCGGTGCTCGGATGGCTGCGCGCGCAGGGCGACGCCGGCGCCGATGCGATCGCCGCGCACGACACGCTGGTGGCGATCAATGACGCCGAGCGCAGCACCCGCGAACGCGACCTGGCGGTGCGCATGTTCAACGGCACCGGCGCGGTGTCGGCCGCGATCACGCTGTACCGCCTGTCGATCGAACGCCAGAAGCCCGATGCCGAACGCGAGCAGGGCTTCCAGGAACGCGACCTGCCGACCATCGAAGGCGGCCTGCGGCAGATGGACCGCCGCTACGTGGCGGCGATGGATCGCGAGCTGCAGCGCTACTGGCTGGAGCAATACGTGCGCCTGCCGGCGGCGCAGCGGGTGCCGGCGCTGGACCGCTGGCTCGGCGGCAGCGACGCCAAGGCCATCGATCGCGCGCTGGACCGCTTGGCGGCGACCCGGATCGGCGACGGCGAGCAGCGCCTGGCCTGGCTGAAGGCCGACCGCAAGGCGCTGGAGGCGAGCCGCGACCCGGCGCTGCGCTACGCGGTCGCGATCATGCCGACGCTGCTGGAGCGCGAGAAGGAGGGCAAGGTGCGCGCCGGCGAACAGCTGCAGGCGCGCGCGCTGTACCTGCAGGCGGTGGCCGACCATCGCGCCAGCAAGGGCCAGTTCGTGTATCCAGACGCGAATTCGTCGTTGCGCCTCACCTTCGGCAACGTCAAGCCCTATACCAAGCTTGATGGCACCCCGCAGCAGCCGTTCACGCGGCTCGAGGAAGTCGCGGCCAAGGCTACGGGCGAAGAGCCCTTCAACGCGCCGCAGGCCTTGCTCGATGCGGTCGCGGCCAAGCGCTACGGCGGCCTGGCCGACCGGCGCCTGAAGACCGTGCCGGTCAACTTCCTGTCCGACCTCGACATCACCGGCGGCAACTCCGGTTCGCCGGTGCTGGATGCCAATGGCCGGCTGGTCGGCCTGGCCTTCGACGGCAACTGGGAGTCGGTGAGCTCCAACTGGGTGTTCGACCCGGTGATGACGCGGATGATCTCGGTCGACCAGCGCTACATGCGCTGGATCATGCAGGAGGTCTACCCGGCGCCGCAGGTGCTGCAGGAACTCGGCGTGCCCGCCCGCAGGTAATGCCCGCGGGCGCCGTGGCGGGGCCGGGCGGTCGCAACGGACGCGTCGCCATCGCTTAGACTTGGAGCCGCGCCCGCGGGGATCACGGGCGCCTCCATCGATCCGGACCCCCTGCGCATGAGAATCCTGCTTGCCCGCCACGGCGAGACGCCGTGGAACGCCGAAGGCCGCTACCAGGGCCAGGAAGACATCCCGCTCTCGCCGGTCGGCGAGAAGCAGGCGCGCCTGCTCGGCGAGCGCCTGCGCGACGTGCGCATCGACAAGGCGGTGAGTTCGCCGCTGACGCGCGCCTACCACACCGCGCAGTCGGCGCTGGGCGAATACCGCGCGCCGATGCTGACCACCGAGATGGGCTTCATGGAGATTGCCCACGGCACCTGGGAAGGCCTGCTGGCCAGCGAGATCGCCGAGCGCGATCCCGAGCGGCTGCAGGCATGGCGCGAGCGCCCGGACACGGTGCAGATGCCGGGCGGCGAGTCGCTCAAGCAGGTGTTCCGCCGCGCCTGGGAGGCGCTGGAGTGGTCGGCCGAGGGGCTGGGCGGCAACGACACCCTGCTGGTGGTGGCGCACGATGCGGTCAACCGCGTGATCCTGTGCCACGTGCTGGGCATCCCGCTGTCGCGGCTGTGGACCTTCCGCCAGGCGCCGACCACGCTGAACCTGCTGGAAGGCGAAGACCTCCAGCACCTGGAAGTGGTGCGGCTCAACGACTGCTCGCACCACACCAGTTTCTTCGGCGAAGCGGTGCATCGGGCGCTGTAGCCGTGCTGCGGCTGGTGCGTCGGCGCCTTGTCGCGATGCGCGGACCTCCAACCCGGGTCATCCTTGCAGCACGTCCTGTCATCCCGAACGCAGTGAGGGATCTCGCGACGGGCGCGACGAAACCAGCGGCAGATCCCTCACTGCGTTCGGGATGACAAGACCGGGCATCCCGGTCATCGCGTCGCCGCGTCCACGATGACGGTTCGGTATCAACGAGATTCCAAGACCCATGCCCTCGACCCTCCAGGACTGGCTCGCCTACATCGAGCGCCAGCACCCGAAGTCCATCGAAATGGGCCTCGATCGCGTGCGCGAGGTGGCCGTGCGCATGGGACTGGCGAAGCCGGCCCGGCGCGTGGCCACCATCGCCGGCACCAATGGCAAGGGCTCGACGGTCGCCTTCATGGAGGCGATCGCGCGCGAGGCCGGCCTGCGCGTCGGCGCCTACACCTCGCCGCACCTGCTGGCCTACAACGAGCGCGTGCGCATCGACGGGCGGCAGGCCTCCGACGAGGCGCTGGTGGCCGCGTTCGTCGAAGTCGAGCGTGTCCGCGGCGGGGTGCCGCTGACCTACTTCGAGTTCGGCACGCTTGCGGCGCTGTGGCTGTTCGCGCGCAGCGGGCTTGACCTGGCGATCCTCGAAGTGGGGCTCGGCGGGCGACTGGACGCCACCAACCTCGTCGACCCCGACGTGGCCGTGGTCACCACCGTCGACCTCGACCACCAGGCCTGGCTCGGGGACGACCGCGAGGCGATCGGCTTCGAGAAGGCCGGCATCGCCCGCGCCTGGACCCCGCTGGTGCTGGGCGACGACGATCCCCCGGCCAGCGTGCTGCGCCATGCCTATGCCATCGGCGCCCCGGCGATCCGCGCCGGCAGCGATTTCTTCTTCGAGACGCTGCCCGGCGCCGACGCGGACGGCGCGCCGGTGGCCTGGCGGTGGCGCGAACTCGGCCATGCCCTCGACCTGCCGCTGCCCGCGCTCGCGGCACCGGTGCAGCTGCGCAACGCCGCGGTCGCGATCGCCGCACTGCGCGCGCTCGACGTCGAGATCCCGCCGGAAGCGGTCGCGCGCGGCGTGGCCGGCGCCGACCTGCCCGGGCGACTGCAGCGCTTCGAACGCGATGGCGTGGAGATCCGCATCGACGTGGGCCACAACCCGCAGGCCGCACGCGAACTGGCGGCGTGGCTGGACGCACGTCCGATCACCGGACGCACCCATGCGGTCTACGCCGCGCTCGCCGACAAGGATGCCGGCGCGGTGGTGGCGGGGCTCGACGGCCGGATCGACGGCTGGTGGCTGGCCGGCACCACCGGCGCCGGTCCCCGCGGGCAGTCGGTGGAGGCGCTGGCGGCGCGGTTGCCGGGCACGACCGCCGCGCAAGGACGCCGTTGCGTCGATGCCCCGGCCGCGTTGCGGGCGGCGCTCGCCGAAACGCGCCCCGGCGACCGCGTCCTCGTCTTCGGTTCGTTCCATGCCGCCGAGACGGTGTTGCGGGCGCTGCAGGGACGGGGTTCAGAAGCGGGCCGCGACGCGGGGGTATAATTCGCGCGCCCGCCGCTCTTCCCCGATACCGATGGATGCCGGACTGAAACAGCGCCTGATCGGTGCCGCCGTGCTGGTCGCGCTGGCCGTGATCTTCCTGCCCATGCTGGTGAAGGGCCCTGCGCCCGATAGCGGCGTCTCCAACCTGCCCATGCGCGTGCCCGACGCGCCGCAGGATGACTACCGCACCGTGGACCTCCCGCTGGTGGTGCCGCCCGATGCGCCCGAAGGCGGCGTGCTGGGCCTGCCCGAACCGCCGGCGCCGCAGGACGGCGATGCCTTGCCGACGGTGGACACCGCGAACGCACCGCCGCCCGCGCAGCCCGCCGCGCAACCGGCGGCCGCGCCCGCGCGCACCGAACCGATGCTGCCGGCGACCACCGCCGGTGGCGATTACGTCGTCCATTTCGGCGCCTTTGCCAACGAACGCGATGCCCAGCTCATCGTGCGCCAGCTGGCGGGTGCCGGCCTGACGGCCTACAGCGAAGCGTTCGCCCTCAACGGCAAGCCGGCGCAGCGCGTGCGCCTGGGGCCCTATGCCTCACGCGCCGAGGCCGAAGCCGTGCGCGTGCGCGCCGCGCAGGTGCGCAGCGACGTGACGCCGCGCGTGGTCGCGCTCGACGCACCGGCGGCCACGCCCGCCGCCGCTGCCGCGACGCCATCGTCGCCGCCGTCCACGGCCACGGCGGCCCGGCCGCCGGCCACCACGCCGGCGCCGCCCGCCGCGAAGCCTGCGGCGCCTGCACCGGCGGCGGCAACCCCGCCACCTGCGGCGACCACCGGCGTCGGCTTCGCCGTGCAGGTGGGCGCCTTCGGCAACGCCGAGGAGGCCACCAAGCTGCGCGACCGCCTGCGTGGCCTCGGCATCACCGCCTTCACCGATACCGTCGCCACCGACAAGGGCCGGCTGACGCGGGTGAAGGCCGGGCCGGTCGCCAGCCGCGCCGACGCCGATCGCCTCATGGCCCAGGTCAAGTCCAAGGCCGGCCTGGACGGCATCGTCCGCCCGCACCCTTGATCCGGGACGTGGCCACCGCCACGTTCCACCAGCGCAGCACCCAACGGGACCCCCAGCCATGTGCGGCATCATCGGCATCGTCGCCACCTCCGAAGTCGCGACGTCGCTCTACGACGGCCTGACCGTCCTCCAGCATCGCGGGCAGGACGCCGCCGGCATCGCCACCGCCAACGGCACCCAGCTGCGCGTGCACAAGGGCAACGGGCTGGTGCGCGACGTGTTCAACGCCAAGGCGATGTCACTGCTGGAAGGCCGCGTCGGCATCGCCCACTGCCGCTATCCCACCGCCGGCAGCGAGGGCAGCGACGAGGCGCAACCGTTCTACGTGAACTCGCCCTACGGCATCGCGCTGGCGCACAACGGCAACCTGATCAACACCGACGCGCTGCGCCGCGAGGTGTTCGAGCAGGACCGGCGCAACGTCAACACCCAGTCCGACTCGGAAGTGCTGCTGAACGTGTTCGCGCACGAGCTCGACAAGAGCCGCACGCTCACGCCGGAGTCCGCGTTCCGAGCGATCGAAGGGCTCGGGCGGCGTGCGCGCGGCGGATATGCCGTGGTCGCCACCGTGCTCGGCCTGGGCCTGGTGGCCTTCCGCGACCCGCATGGCATCCGCCCGCTGGTGCTGGGCAGGCGCGTCAGCGATGCCGGCACCGAGTACGCCGTCGCCTCCGAGTCGGTGGCGCTGGACATCCTCGGCTTCGAGCGCATGCGCGACGTCGCCCCGGGCGAGGGCATCGTGGTTACCCCGCGCGGCGAGCTGCACACGCGGCAGTGCGCCGAGCCGGAGCAGCATGCGCCGTGCATCTTCGAGTACGTCTACTTCGCGCGGCCGGACTCGATGATCGAGAACATCTCGGTGCACAAGGCGCGGATGCGCATGGGCGTGGCGCTGGGCGAGAAGATCCTGCGCCTGCGCCCCGACCATGACATCGACACCGTCATCCCGATCCCGGACACGTCGCGCGACGCCGCGCTGGAGATCGCCAACGTGATCGGCGTGAAGTACCGCGAGGGCTTCATCAAGAACCGCTACGTCGGCCGCACCTTCATCATGCCGGGGCAGGGCGAGCGGGTGAAGTCGGTGAAGCGCAAGCTCAACCCGATCACCCTGGAGTTCCGCAACCGTGTGGTGCTGCTGGTGGACGACTCCATCGTGCGCGGCACCACCTCGCAGCAGATCGTGCAGATGGCACGCGACGCCGGCGCGCGCAAGGTGTACCTCGCCTCCGCGGCGCCGCCGGTGCGCCACCCGAACATCTACGGCATCGACATGCCCACGCCCGAGGAACTCATCGCGCACGGCCGCAGCGAGGAGGAGATCGAACGGATGATCGGCTGCGACTGGCTGATCTACCAGGACCTGCCGGACCTGGAGAAGGCGGTGGCCGGCACCAAGTTCCCGGGCATGCGGTTCGACACATCGTGCTTCAGCGGCGAATACGTCACCGGCGTCGAGCCCGGCTACTTCGAGGGCCTGAAGCAGCTGCGATCGGACGACGCCAAGCGCCAGCGCCGCCTCGCGCTCTGAGCCGGGGCCGGCGGTGCGTTCGCTGCTCGATGCCGCGCGCGAATGCCTCGACGCGACGGGCATCGATGCCAAGATCGCGCTGACCCAGCGCCATGCGGCGGCGTTCCTGCGCGGTGAATCGGCGGTTCCCGCGGACGCGCCGCCTGCGGACCCGATCGGCATGCCCGGGCGCCCGCCGCGCCCGGCCCTGGTGCATCCGCGCCATCTCCCTCGGCGCGGCTTCGGGAGCAGCGAGGGTCGCGCCGCCTTCGTGCATTCGATCGCGCACATCGAGTTCAACGCCGTCGACCTGGCGTGGGACGCGGTCTACCGCTTCCGCGGCATGCCGGGCGAGTACTACGCCGACTGGGTGCGCATCGCCGACGACGAGGCGCGGCATTTCACGCTGTTGCGCGGACGGCTGCAGGCGCTCGGCCACGACTACGGCGATTTCGACGCGCACAACGGACTGTGGGAAATGTGCGAGAAGACCGCCCATGACGGCCTCGACCGGATGGCGCTGGTGCCGCGGGTGCTGGAGGCGCGCGGGCTGGACGTGACGCCGGGCATGATTTCCAGGCTGCGCGCGCTCGGCGACGACGACACCGCCGGCATCCTCGAGGTGATCCTGCGCGAAGAGGTGGCGCACGTCGCTGCCGGCAGCCGCTGGTTCCGCTGGCATTGCGAGCGCCGCGGCATCGACCCGGTGACGAAGTTCCGCGCGCTGCTCGCCGAGTACGCGCGCGCCGTGCTGCACGGGCCGTTCAACATCGAGGCGCGCGCCGCCGCGGGTTTCAGCGACGACGAACTCGCCGCGCTGATGGACGCCGCGGCCGCCGCGTAGCGCCGCCGCACGCCGGGTGCCTGGCGCGGTACGCCTTACAGCGTGTCGAGCTGCATGCCACCGGCGTCCGCGCGCAACACCGAACCCTGGGCATACCAGTCCCCCAGCACGATGCGCTTGCGTTCGCGGCCGCCGGCCTGGAGGGCATGGATCGCGGGGCGGTGGGTGTGGCCGTGGATCAAGGTGTCGATGCCGTACTGGACGAACAGGTCCTCGACGGTGGCAGGCGCGACGTCCGTGACCGTCTCCATCGTGCCGGCTTCGCGCAGGGCGCCCTGGCGTGCCTGGCTGGCGGCGCGCGCCTGTTGCGCGAACGCAAGGCGCGCGTCCAGCGGTTGCGACAGGAACCGCGCCTGCCACGCCGGATCGCGTGTCTGCGCGCGGAACTGCTGGTAGGCGGTGTCGTCGGTGCACAGCAGGTCGCCGTGCATCAGCAGGGTCGGCTGGCCGTGCAGCAGCACGACCGCCGGATCGGGCAGGAGCGTCATGCCGGTGCGCCGGGCGTAGTCGGTGCCGAGCAGGAAGTCGCGGTTGCCGCGCTGGAACGACACCGGCACGCCGGCATCGGTCAGCGCCTTCAGCCGATCGGCGACGAAGGCGCCGGCGTCCGAGGGATCATCGTCGCCCACCCAGGCCTCGAACAGGTCGCCAAGGATGTAAAGCGCGTCCGCCTCGCGCGCCTCGCCGTCGAGGAAATCGCCGAACAGGCGCGTGATGCCGGGCCGGGCCGGATCGAGGTGCAGGTCGGAGACGAACAGCGTGGCCATGGCCGGATTGTAGGGCCTACCCCTGGCCGGATGCGGTACCGCGCCGCTGGGCCGCATCCGGCGCGTACCGGCGGTCACGGCCGGGGCGCCGCCCGCGCTGCGCTAAAATGCGGCGCTTCCCGCGCCCGATGCCGTCCATGACCTGTCGCACCCGCTTCGCCCCCAGTCCCACCGGCTACCTGCACATCGGCGGCGCGCGCACCGCGCTGTACTGCTGGCTGGAGGCACGCCATCGCGGCGGCCAGTTCGTGCTCCGCATCGAGGACACCGACCGTGAGCGCAGCACCCAAGCCGCGATCGACGCCATCCTCGACGCGATGGATTGGCTGGGGCTCGACTACGACGAAGGCCCGGTCTACCAGACGCACCGGCTGGACCGCTATCGCGAAGTCGCCGAGCAGCTGGTCGCCGAGGGCAAGGCCTATTACGCCTACGAGTCGAAGGAAGAACTGGACGCCATCCGCGAAGCCGCGATGGCCAGGGGCGAGAAGCCGCGCTACAACGGTGCCTACCGCGACCGCAATGAACCCAGGCGTGAAGATCCCAATCGCGTGATCCGGTTCAAGAATCCGGTCGACGGCGCCGTGGCGTGGGACGACAAGGTCAAGGGCCGCATCGAGATCGCCAACAGCGAGCTTGACGACCTGGTGATCTTCCGTCCTGATGGATACGCCACCTACAACTTTGCCGTGGTCGTGGACGACATCGACATGCGCATCACCGACGTGGTGCGTGGCGACGACCACGTCAACAACACGCCGCGCCAGATCAACCTGTACCAAGCGCTGGGTGCGCCGGTGCCGGCGTTCGCGCACCTGCCGATGATCCTCGACGAACACGGCGCAAAGCTGTCCAAGCGCACCGGCGCGGCGGACGTGATGCAGTACCGCGATGCCGGCTACCTGCCGCACGCGCTGCTCAACTACCTGGTGCGCCTGGGCTGGTCGCATGGCGACCAGGAGATCTTCAGCATCGCGCAGATGCAGCAACTGTTCGAGCTGAAGGACGTGAATGCGAAGCCTTCCCGGCTCGATCCGGCCAAGCTCGGCTGGCTCAACCAGCAGTACCTGAAGAACGACGATCCGGCCGACGTCGCCAGGCACCTCGAATGGCACCTCGCGCAGGCCGGCTACGACCTCGCGGCCGGCCCCGCCGCGAGCGACATCGTGGTCGCGTTGCGCGACCGGGTGCAGACGCTCAAGGACATGGCCGAGCGTGCGGCGGTGTGGTTCGGGCCGATCACGCACTACGACGAGGCGGCCGTGGCCAAGCACCTCAAGCCCGGCACCGATGCGGTGCTGCGTGACGTGCGCGAGCGCCTGTCGACGCTGCCACTGTGGAGCGTCGAGGGGGTGTCGGAAGCGCTGCATGCCTCGGCCGAAGCGCTGGGACTGGGCATGGGCAAGGTGGCGCAACCGCTGCGCGTGGCGATCACCGGCACCCAGGTCAGCCCGGACATCTCGCATACGGTGTACCTGGCCGGACGCAACGCGGCGCTGGAACGGATCGCCGCGGCCATCGCCAGGGTGCCGGCGGGCGACCCGGCTTGAGACGGCGCCAATCCGGCACCATCATGCATCCATGAGCGCGCACGACCACGGCTGCATCGATCCCAGGCACCACGTCCACGACGGCAAGGCCTTCGTGCGCGCGGTGGAGAAGGCCTGCGGCGAACGCGGCCTGCGCCTCACGCCGATCCGCGCACGCGTGCTCGGCCTGATCGCCGACGCGGGCAAGCCGGTCAAGGCCTACGACCTGCTCGACCGCGTGCGTGCGGGCAAGGGCGCCGGCGCCGACGCGCCGCCGACCATCTACCGCGCGCTGGACTTCCTGCTGGCCAACGGCTTCATCCACAAGCTGCAGTCGGTCAATGCGTTCGTCGCCTGCCACCATCCCAACAGCGACCAGCACTCGGTGCCCTTCCTGATCTGCGATTCCTGCCACAACGCGGTGGAGCTGGAGGACATGCAGGTGGTCGCGGCGCTGGACGAACGCGCGCGCGCGCTCGGCTTCGTGCCGCAGGCGCAGACGCTGGAAGTGCACGGGCTGTGCGCGCATTGCGCGGGTGGCGCGCGATAGCGGGCCACCGGCCTGGCGCTTCGCCTAGGGCTTGTCTCCGTCCTCGCGCATTTTCCTGCGAATGAAGAGCAGGGTGGCGAACGGGATTCCCAAGATGATGAGCCCGACCGCGATGGTCAGCCAGCCCACCGGGTCGGTCAGCATGTCGCGCAGCATCGGGTTCATGCCCACCTCCTTCGCGTCGTCTGGGGTGCGCGCAGGCTAGGCGCCGTGTCCCGCCGTGGGCATTGCGCGCGATCAATGAGCCGGATGCGGCGGCAGGCGGAAGCTGGTCGTTTTCCCGCGGGCCGCGGCCAGACCGCCATGCGTGCGCGGGGCTGCCGAAGAAGCGGAATCAGGCGGTGGCCGGCGACGCGACGGGGCGCGCCTCGCGGATCGGCAGGTTGAACGCGGCCGCGAGCAGCGCCAGCACGATGTCCGCGTACCACATCCAGGTGTAGTCGCCGAGGTGGGCGATGGCGAGGCCGCCCAGCCACGCACCGAAGAAGCCGCCAACCTGGTGCGAGAGCAGGGTGAAGCCGAACAGCGTGGCGAGGTAGCGCGGACCGAACAGCTTGCCGATGATGCCGGCGGTGGGCGGCACGGTGGCGAGCCAGGTGGCGCCCAGGCCCGCGGCGAACAGGTAGAACGTGGTGGGCGTGGGCGGCGACAGCAGGTACACGCCCACCAGCAGCGCGCGGCTGGCATACATCAGTGCCAGCAGCGACTTCATCCGGTAGCGCTGCCCCAGCCAGCCGACGGCGAGGCTGCCGGCGATGTTGCACAGGCCGATCAGCGCCAGCGAGATCGCCGAGACTTGATCGGACAGTCCGCACATCGCGATCTCGGTCGGCAGGTGCGTGACCAGGAACGCGATATGGAAGCCGCAGGTGAAGAATCCGATGTGCAGGCACCAGTAGCTGCGATCGCGCGCGGCAATGCGCAGCTGTGCGCGCAGGCCGATGTCCTGCGCGGCAGCGTCGCCGACGTTCGCGGTGGCCTTGGACGCGGGCGTGCCGTGTCGCTTGCGGCGCAGCGGCCAGGCCAGCGGCAGCGTCGCCAGCGCGGCCAGCGCCATGGCCCACATCGCGGCCATCCAGCCGAACGCACTGATGATCGCCTGGGTCAACGGTGCGAACACGAACTGCCCGGCCGACCCGCCGGCATTGATCACGCCGGCCGTCATCGAGCGCTTGTGCGCGGGCGTGGCGCCCGCGGAGGCACCGATGAGGACGGAGAAGCTGCCGGCGCCGGCACCGGCCGCGGACAGCACGCCCAGGGTCAGCACCAGGCCCCAGCCGGATGCCATCGTCGGTGCCAGCGCCAGGCCGGCGCACAGCAGCAGGCCGCCGACCACGAGGACGCGGCCGCTGCCGCACTGGTCGGCCCAGGCGCCGAAGGCCGGCTGGACCACACCCCACACCAGCTGCCCGATCGCCAGCGCGAAGCTGATCGCGACGATGCCCAGGCCGGTGTCCAGCGCGATCGGCTGCACGTACAGGCCGAGCGACTGGCGGATGCCCATGGTGACGAGCAGGGTCGCCGTCGCGGCAAGCACGAGCGGCCAGTAGCGCGGTGTGGCAACGGTCACGGCGACGCCTCCACGCGCGCGGTGGCGGCATCGACCCCGGCGTGCAGGGCGGCCAGCGCCGGCGCGCCGCCAAGCAGTGCTTGCATGCCGGCCTGCGCCTCGCGCCACAGCGGCAGCGCGCGTGCCATCCGCCGCTTGCCGGCGGCGGTGACCTGCACGCGCTTGCTGCGCGCATCGTCGCCGGCGGCCATGCGCAGCCAGCCGGCGTCGACCAGGTGTTTGAGGTCGCGGCTCAGGGTGGAGCGTTCCATGCCCAGTTCGATCGCGAGGCTTGTGATCGACTGCGGCACGCGGTCGGCACGGCGCAGGATCGAGTACTGGTTGACGTTGAGGCCGGCCGGCGCCAGCGCCGCGTCGTAGCGCTGCGTCAGCAGCCGGCTCAGCTTGCGCAGCCGGAAGCAGGTGCAGGGCGAGGCGATCGGCAGGGGGGTGTCGGCAGCGGGCAGGATCGTGGCCATATGCGTGTATATACACGCATGTCGTGGCGGACGCCAGCCAAACCTGGCTGGCAGACGTTGCCGAGCGGCAGGCGGGCTCCGCGGCGGGCGGGCGCGCGGCGCGCCCGCCGCAGGGGCATCAGAAGAACAGGCGCACGCCCGCGGACACGCTGCGGCCAGGCAGCGGCGCCAGGTCCTTGAGGAACGAGGTGTGCGGGCGCGCTTCCTCGTCGAGCAGGTTGCTGCCGTCCACGAACAGTTCCCAGGCGTTGCCCCCGGCGGTGTCCAGGTGCCAGGCAACGTGCGCGTTCACCAGTGTGTAGCCGGCGGTATCGGTCTCGAACTCGGCCACGCGGTCCTGGCGCGCGTAACGCACGGCGCCGACGCCGGCGCGCCAGTGCTCGCCCTGCCAGCGAAGTTCCGTGCCGACACGCCATGGCGCGATCCGCGGCAGGTTGCCCGCCAGCGCGATGTCGGCGGTGTAGTCGTGGGTGTGGTCGCCGTGCGGCACCGAGAACGCCACTTCCCGCGTGCCGCTGCCGGCCAGGCGGCCACGGACCACGTCGCCGAAGGTGCGCAGGCTCCATTGCCCGCTGTCGTTGTCGAGGAAGGTCCATTGCAGGTCGGCCTCGGCACCGGTGAAGCGCGCGTCGCCCTGGTTCCACACCCGCGCCGGCGTGCCGCCGTCCTCGATGCCGGTGTCGGCGAGGTACACGAAATCGTCGTAGTCCACGCGGTACAGCGATGCGCCGAACTTGAGCGGGCCGTGGTGCCAGTGCAGGCCGAGCTCGGCGCGGTTGGCGGTCTCGCGCTGCAGTGTCGGGTTGCCGAACTCGAAGCTCTGCGTGGCCACGTGCAGGCCGTTCGAATACAGCTCCTCCGCGGTCGGCGAGCGCTGCGCGCGATCAAGTCCGAGGGAGAAGTGCAGGTCCTCGCCGAAGTGCCACAGCGCGGCCGCGGACAGGCTGGTCGCGGAGAAATCGCGCGACGGGCCGATCGCTTCACCGGCATCGACCGTCACCTTGTTGCGGTCGTGGCGCGCGCCGAGTTCGACGTCGACGCTGCCGAACGTGCGCTTGCCGACCCAGAACGCGCCGATGTCGCGCGAGGTGGAGGCGGGCACGAAGGCCTCGTCGCCGATCGCGACGAAATCGCGGTCCGACGCCTGCAGGCCGAACGCGCCGTCCCAGCCGGCCCAGTCGCGGTGCACCAGCTCGACGCGTGCCTCGGTGCTGGTGTTGTCGAACACGGTACCCACCGCATCGCCTTCGTACTCGGTGTGGGTGTATTCGTTGCGCGCCAGCTTCACGCGGAGGGTGTCGAAGGCGCCGAGGCCGTTCAGCCCGCCGCGCACTTCATAGCGGCGCTGGTCCATGCCGATGTGCACGCCGCCTTCCTCGCCATGTTCGTCGTGCGCCTCGTCGTCGTCGCCATGGTCGTGGTCGTCCTCGCCTTCGTGGGCGTGGCCGGGAACGCCATAGCGCGTGTTGAACAGGCTGGCGCCGACGCCGAGGAAGCCGCGCTCACCGACCCACGACACTCCGAGCGCCGCGCTGTCGGTGCGCACGAAGCTGTTGGGCAGGGTGCCGTACGCCTCGTCCTCGTGCGCATGGTCGTCCTCGCCTTCGTGTTCCGCCTCGCGCAGGGCCGCACTCTCGGCGTACCCCGGAATCTTGTAGTCGCCGGTCTCGCGATGCAGCGCATCGACATGGAACACGACGTTGCCCGATGCCGACGTGCCGTCCAGCCGCAGCATGCCGGTGCGTTCGTCGTTGCCGCTGCCGGCGCGCAGTTCCGCGCGGCCTTCGAGTGGCGTGTCGGTGGCGCGCTCCGGGATGCGCCCGTCGACCACGTTGACCGCGCCGCCGATCGCGCCGCTGCCGTAGAGCAGGGTGGCCGGGCCCTTGAGCACCTCGATCTGGTTGGCGAGGAACGGCTCGATCGAGACCGCGTGGTCGACGCTCACGGTGGACACGTCGCCCGAGGCGAGGCCGTCGCTCAGCACCTGCACGCGGGCGCCGTCCATGCCGCGGATGATCGGGCGGCCGACGCCGGGACCGAAGTACGACGATTGCACGCCCGGCAGGCGGTTCACCGTCTCTCCGAGCGAGTTGGCCTTGGCCTCGTCCAGGCGCGCGCCGGCGAGGATTTCCACGGGGCGGGTCAGGTCCTCGGCGGTCTGCGGCAGCGGCGTGGCGCGGACGATGACGGCCGACAGGTCCTTGGCCTCGGCGTGGCGGGGATCCTCCTGCGCGGCCGCGGGGAGGGCGGTCAGGGCGAGGCAGAGGGCGATGGCGAGGCGGCTGGGGGAGGGGCCGTTCATGGGCAGGCGTGGTGTCCGGGTTTGGGTGATGTTATATTATTACCATTCCATCCTCCCTGATCTGTCAACCTCCCGAACGTCATGCCCCCGCATACCCGCCATCGCTGGCTTGATCGCTTCGGCGCCGCGGGTTCGCTCGTGTGCGCGGTGCACTGCGCGCTGCTGCCGCTGGCGATCGCCGTGCTGCCGTCGCTGGGGCTGTCGGCGTGGCTCAGCGAGGGCTTCGAGGCGGGCTTCGTGCTCTTCGCCAGCCTGCTCGGGCTGTTCAGCCTGGCCTGGGGCTATCGTCGGCATCGCGCCGTGCGTGCACTGGGACTGCTGCTGCCGGGCCTGGCCATCCTGTGGGTCGGCGTGCTGTATCCGCCCTTGCACCAGTCGGTGCTGCCGCACGCGGTGGCGATGACGATCGGCGGCACCCTGGTCGGCGTGGGCCACCTGGTCAACCTGCGGCTCAACCACGGCCACGTGCACGACGCCAGCTGCGCGCACTGAACCGCGCCCGCGACGCCGGCCGCGGACCCTGTCCGCTGGCCGCCCGGGCCCTGCGTGATAGACTGCGCCGCTTCGCGCCCGGCGCGACGGCCGCCCTCGCAGCGGCGGCATTCCCAGCGAATTATCCAGACGAATCCGAAGATCCAGGAGCACGATGATGGGCAAGGGCGACCGCAAGACCGCCAAGGGCAAGCGCTACAACTCCAGCTACGGCAACGCGCGCACCAAGGCCGCGACCAAGGCGACCGGCAGCGCCACCGCGCCGGTGGCCAAGAAGGCCGCCACCAGGACCGTGACCAAGGCCCCGGCGAAGAAGGCCGTGAAGAAGGCGGGCGCGAAGTCCGAGTAACCGGATCTCGGTTTGCCAGTGAAAAGCCCCGCATCGCGGGGCTTTTTCTTTGCGGACGACGCCGTCCGCCGTGCGTCGTACCCGGGTCCTACCGCGTCGCACCGGCCTCGATCGCCCGCCACGTGCGCAGCAGGTTGCCGCCGAGGATCTTGCGGATGTCCGCGTCCGGGTAGCCGCGCGACTGCAGGCCGGCGATGAGGTTGGGGAAGTCCGCGACCGTGCGCAGGCCATCGGCGAGTTCGCCGCCCACGCCGTCGAAGTCCGAGCCGATGCCGACGTGGTCCACGCCGACCAGCTTCACGCCGTAGTCGATCTGGTCGAGCACGGCCGTGATCGGGGTGTGCTTCGGCGCCGGGTGCGCCTGGTCGAACGCATCCTCGAACGCCTTGCGGTCCTCGACCGGCTTGCCCGCGGCCGCGAGTTCGGCATTGCGCTTGTCGAACTCGGTGCGTGCGCGGAACTTGGCCTGCAGCGTGGCGGCCGCCTGCGGATTGACGAAGGCGGTGCCGAACGGCACCTGGATCACGCCGCCACTCGCCGCCACCGCTTTCGCCAGTTCATCGCTGATGTTGCGCTCGAAACCCGGGGTGAAGTGGCGGAACGCGGAATGGCTGGCGATCACCGGCACCGTGCTCAGCGCGATGGCTTGCGCAGCCGCCTCGTCCGACACGTGGGAGACGTCGACCATGATGCCGAGCCGGTTCATCTCGGCCACCACCTGGCGGCCAAACGGGCTGAGGCCGTTCCATTTGCGTTCGACGCCGTAGGACGAATCGGCGATGCGGTTGGCGGCGCTGTGGGCGAGGGTGATGTAACGCACGCCGCGGTCGAAGAAGGCCTGTACCTGCGCCAGGTCGTCGCCCAGCGGCGCGCCGTTCTCCATGCCCAGCGGCAGCAGCACGCGCCCGCCTTCGCGCAGGCGATCGACGTCGCGCGGCGAGGTGAGGATCGCGAACCTGTCGGGATGGCGCTGCACCAGCGCTTCCACCGAATCGATCTGCGCGTGCGCCGACTGCCGCGCCTTGCCTTCGGCGTCCTCGCGCGGCGAGGTGTAGATCGACATGAAGGCCACGTCGAGCCCGCCTTCGCGGGCGCGCGGATAGTCGAACTCGCGGTCAGGTGCGGCCACGCCGAGGTCGGCCCAGGTCTCGGAGAGGATGCCGGGAGCGTCGATGTGGGTGTCGACGATCACCGCGTCCTGCGCGAGCCGGCGCGCCGCCTCCGGCATGGCGTCCGGTCCGGCGGCGGTGGCGTCGGCGAACACGAGCGACAGGGCGAGGGCGAGCAGGGTGGCGCGTGCGGGCATGGGAGTTCCTTCGGGAGCGGTCAGGCGAGTCTGTGGCCGCCGGCATGCACTGTGCCGGCGAGCGAGCCACCGAGCCAGTAGCACAGTTCGGCGGGGTGGGCGATGGTCCAGTGCACGAAATCCGCGCGCAGCCCGACGCGCAGCGCGCCGCGGTCGTCCAGGCCGAGCGCGCGCGCGGCGTGCACGGTGGCGCCGCGCAGCGCTTCCTCGGGCGTCAGCCGGAAGTGCGTGCAGGCCAGCTGCATCGCCTGGCGCAGCGACAGCAGCGGCGAAGTCCCGGGGTTGCAGTCGGTGGCCACCGCCATCGGCACGCCTTCCGCGCGGAAGGCCTCCAGCGGCGGCAGGCGCGTCTCGCGCAGCACGTGGAAGGCGCCGGGCAGCAGCACGGCGACGGTGCCCGCGCGCGCCATCGCCGCCACGCCCGCCGGCGAGGTGTACTCGACATGGTCCGCCGACAGGCCGCCGAATTCCGCGACCAGCGCCGCGCCGTCGCCATCGCTGAGCTGGTCGGCGTGGAGCTTCACCGGCAAGCCCAGCGTGCGCGCCGCTTCGAACACCCGCCGCGTCTGCGCGAGGCTGAAGGCGATGCGTTCGGCGAAGGCGTCCACGGCATCGACCAGGCCCTCCTCGTGCAGGCGAGGGAGCCAGTCGCAGACGGCGTCGATGTAGTCGTCCGCTCGGCCGGCGTACTCCGGCGGCAGCGCGTGCGCGCCGAGGAAGGTGGTGCGAACTGTCGTGCCCAACATGCGCCCCAGCCGGCGCGCGACGCGCAGCATCTTGCGCTCGTTGTCGAAATCAAGGCCGTAGCCGGACTTCACCTCGAGCGTGGTCGCGCCGTCGGCCAGCAGCGCGCGTGCGCGCGGCAGCGATTGCGCCAGCAGTTCGTCCTCGCTGGCGGCGCGGGTGGCGCGCACGGTGGACACGATGCCGCCGCCCCGGCCCGCGATCTGCTCGTAGCTGGCGCCCTGCAGGCGCAGCTCGAACTCGGCGGCGCGGTCGCCGGCGAATACCGCGTGGGTGTGGCAGTCGACGAGGCCGGGCGTGATCCAGCCGCCATCGAACTCGACCACCGCATCGGCCAGGGCCTGCGGCGGCGCGGGCAGGTCGGCGCGGCGTCCGGCGAACACAAGGCGTCCGTCGCGCCAGCCGAGCGCGCCGTCCTCGATGGCGCCGTAGCCGGCGTCGCCGTCCAGCGTCGCCAGCGAGGCGCCGATGGCGACGCCGTCCCAGGGGTCAGTCACCGCCGCCTCCGCCATCGCCGCCTCCGCCATCGCCGTCCGCGCCGTCAGCATCCGTGGCCTCTTCGCGATGGCGGCCTTCGCCGCCGTGCGCGCCGCCGCCGTCGCCATCACGGCTGCGCCGCGCGCCCGGCGTGCGCAGGCGTCCGGCGGCCTTGGCCACCACCAGCAGCGCGGCGAGCGCCAGCACGACGAGCAGGGCGATGGATTCGGGCATCGGATGGCCTGTGATCGGGGACCGCTGCGCGGTAGCCTAACCCACACCCCGCCGCAGGTCGTCGCCCATGCCCCCGTCCCCGCACGTCGCCATCGCATCCGAAGGACCGGACTGGCGCCTGCCGGGCATCGCCAACCTGCATTCGCACGCGTTCCAGCGCGCGATGGCGGGCCTGGCGGAGCGCCAGACGCACCCCTCCGACTCGTTCTGGACCTGGCGCGAGACCATGTACCGCATGGCCGCGCGCTTCGACCCCGACGCGCTGCATGCGGTGGCCTCGCAGCTGTACGTGGAGATGCTGGAGGCCGGCTACACCCGCGTCTGCGAGTTCCACTACCTGCACCACGCACCGGACGGCACGCCCTACGCGACGCCGACCGCGATGTCGGATGCGCTGGTTGCGGCGGCGCGCGACACCGGCATCCGCCTGACCCTGCTGCCGGTGCTGTACATGACCGGCGGTTTCGACGGTCGCGCGCTGGGCGAGCGCCAGAAGCGCTTCGGGCACGACGTCGAGGGCTACCTGCGCCTGTTCGAATCGCTGCACGCGCGGCGCGACGGCACCTGGCTCGAGGTGGGCTGCGCCCTGCACAGCCTGCGCGCGGTGCCGGCGGACGCGATGCGCGTGGTGCTGGCGGCGCTGCCGGCGGATGCGCGCATCCACATCCACATCGCCGAGCAGGTGGGCGAGGTGCAGGATTGCCTCGCCGTGCGCGACCTGCGGCCGGTGGAATGGCTGCTCCAGAACGCAGACGTCGACGCGCGCTGGACCCTGGTGCACGCGACCCATCTCAATGACTGGGAGGTGGCCGGGATCGCGAAGTCGGGCGCCACGGTCGCGATCTGCCCGACCACCGAAGCCAACCTCGGCGACGGCCTGTTCCGTTTGCGCGACCACCTCGACGCCGGCGGTGCCTGGGGCATCGGCTCGGATTCGCACATCTCGGTGTCGCCGGTGGAGGAATTGCGCTGGCTCGAGTACGGGCAGCGCCTCGTCACGCGCCATCGCAACATCGCCGCGGATGCCACCTCGCCCAGCGTCGGTGCCACGCTGCTGGCGGGCACGATGGCGAGCGCGAAGAACGCCACCGGCTTCGCGGCGGGCGACGACGCGCTTCTGCTCGACGGTGGTGCGCCGATCCTGGCCGGCGCCCGTGCTGACGACGTGGTCGACCGCTGGATCTTCAGCGGCAACCGCAACCTCGTGCGCGAGGTGCGCGTGGCCGGGCAGCGCCCGGTCGTCGATGGCGCGCATCGCGATCGCCCCGCCGTGGCGGCCCGCTACACGCGCACGCTGCGCGGCCTGCTGGCGGAATGAGGCCACGCGCCGCGCGGTGCACATCCCCGCCGCGCGCCGACATGACCCTGATCAATGCCGGGCCTTGCCGTGCATGGCAGGCTGGCCCGCCCCCAACGGATGCCTTGCATGAACGTCGACATCGCCATCATCGGCGCCGGTCCTGCGGGCCTGTGCTTCGCGCGTTCGCTGGCAAGCAGCGGGCTGTCGGTGGCGATCGTCGAGCGGCAACCGCGGGCCGCCATCGCCGCACCGGCGTTCGACGGGCGTGAGATCGCGCTGACGCATGCGTCGCGCGCCATCCTCGAACGCCTTGGCGTGTGGCAGCGCTTCGACCCGGCCGAGGTCTCCGAGCTGCGCGATGCGCGGGTGCTCGACGGCGACGCGGACGCCACGCTGCTGGTGCGCTCCGCCGACGGGCGCAGCGGACAACTGGGCTGGCTGGTGCCCAACCACCTGATCCGGCAGGCCGCGCATGACCTCGTCGCAGGACAGCCGGACGTCAATCTGCTCACCGAGCGCAGCGTGCTTGGCGTCACGCGTGACAGCGGGCGCGTCGTGGTGTCGCTGGACGACGGCAGCTGCCTGCATGCGCGCCTGCTGGTCGCCGCGGACAGCCGCTTCTCGCAGGTGCGGCGCATGCTCGGCATCGGCGCGCGGTCGTTCGACCACGGCATGTCGATGCTGGTGTGCCGCGTCGCCCACGCGCTGCCGCATGGGCATGTGGCGCTGGAATGGTTCGACTACGGGCATACGCTGGCGCTGCTGCCGCTCAATGGCGAGCGCTCGTCGGTGGTGCTCACGTTGCGGCCGCAGGCGATGCGCGAGGTGGAAGCGATGGACGATGCGGCGTTCGCGGCCGACATGCAGCGTCGCCTGCGCGACCGGCTCGGGGCGATGACCACGGTCGGCACGCGCCATGTCTATCCGCTGGTGTCGGTTTACGCGGACCGCTTCGTGTCGGCGCGCGGGGCGCTGGTGGGCGATGCCGCGGTCGGCATGCACCCGGTGACCGCGCACGGCTTCAACCTGGGCCTGCAGGGGCAGGCGAAGCTGGCCGACGCGGTGCTGCAGGCGCATCGTGCCGGGCGCGACATCGGCGCGGACGAGGTGCTGGCACGCTACCAGCGCGCGCACCATGCCGCCGCCTGGCCGATGTATGCCGGCACGCGGCTGGTCACGCGCATGTTCACCAACGAACGCCCGGTCGCGCGGATGCTGCGCGGCGCGACGCTGAAGATCGCCAACCGCCTGCCGCCGGTACGGCGCGCGATCGCGGCGCATCTCACGCAGGGCGGTTGATCGACGAGCAGGGCGATGGTGCCCGAAGGCACATCCGCATGCTGCGTTCCATCGACTGCAAGGCCGTCATCCCGGCGAAGGCCGGGACCCAGCTTCTAGGCATCCGATGAACCGTTCGGCCGGCCCCCGGCTTTCGCCGGGACGACGTGCTTCGCGGAGGCTTCCGGCGCCGGCTACTGCGGGAACAGGTCGAACGCCGGCGGCAGCGCGCCTTCGAGCTTGAGCAGGTACTGCTTGGTCGGCAGGCCGCCGCCGAAGCCCGTCAGCGAGCCGTCGGCGCCGATCACGCGATGGCAGGGCAGCACGATCGGCAGCGGATTGCGTCCATTCGCCGCCCCCACCGCGCGCATCGCCGCCGGCTTGCCGACGCGCGCCGCCAGTTGCGCGTAGCTGACGGTCTCGCCATAGGGAATCGTGGCCAGCGTCGTCCATACGCTGCGCTGGAACTCGGTGCCGCACGGCGACAGTGGCAGGTCGAACGTGCGCCGCTTGCCGGCGAAATACTCGCCCAGCTGCTTGCGCGCCAGGCGCAGCACCGCGTTGTCGCCGGGCTGCCAGTCGCCATCGCGCTTGACCGGATGGCGGTTGGCGCGGAACTCGATCGCGCGCAGGCCATCGTCGGAGGCGGCGACGAACAGCGGGCCCACCGGGCTGTCGACGAAGGTGGTGTGGATGGTCATGCCGGGGTCCTCGGTGCGGTCCTGCGTGCCTTGGGGGAAGGCGGGGAGGGGCTGCGCGCGGCGAGCGTCGCGTCGCGCCACAGATGGATCACCGCGTAGCCGCGCCACGGGCGCCAGTCGCTGGCGCGTGCGAGCAGCGCCTTCGCGGTGAGGCGCGTGCCGTTGCCGGGCAGGTGCTTCTGCAGCACCAGGTCCTCGGCGGGGAAGGCGTCGGGATGTCCGAGCGCGCGCAGCGCGATGTACTGCGCCGTCCACGGCCCGATGCCGGGGAGCGCGGTCCAGCGCTCGACCATGTCGTCGAGCGTGCGCTCGGCGCGGAAATCCACGCGTCCCTCGGCGAGCGCGATGGCGATACCGCGGATCGTCGCGGCCCGCGCGGTGGTCAGGCCGACGCCGCCGAGGTCGGCATCGGCGATGACGTCCGGCGCCGGGAACGCGTGGTGCAGGCCCAGCGCGGAAAACGCGTCCGGCAGCGGCGCGCCGAAGCGCTGCGCCAGCCGCGACGTGATCGTGCGCGCGGCGGCCACGCTGACCTGCTGCCCGACCACGGCGCGCACCGCGATCTCGAAACCGTCCCAGCCGCTGGGCAGGCGCAACCCGGGACGCTTGCGCAGCAGTGGGCGCAGGCGCGCGTCGCGTGACAGCACCGCCGAAATCGCGCGCGGATCCGCATCGAGGTCGAACATGCGGCGCACGCGCTCGACCACGCCGAGCAGGCGCGCCGGCGGCACGTCGTGCAGCTCCAGCATCAGCGCATGCACGTCGCCGCGCGGCGCGCGCACGCGCAGCCAGCCCGGCGCCGAAGCGTCGCCGACCACGCGCAAATAGCTGTCGGCATCGACCACCTCCACGCCGGGCAGCGCGCGCCCGCGCAGGAAATCGAGCATCGCCGCGAAATCGTAGGGTGGACGGTAGTTCAGCCGCAGCGACAGCGTCCCGCTGGCGGCCGGTTCGCGCTTGCGCACATCGCGCGGCGCCATGCCGTAGGCCTCGAGGAACGTGGCGTTGAAGCGGCGCAGGCTGCCGAATCCCGCCGCCAGCGCCACTTCGGTGACCGGCAGGCCGGTTTCGGTCAGCAGCTGCTTGGCGAACAGCAGGCGCCGCGTGCCGTGCACGCCGATCGGTGATGCGCCAAGGCGGTCGACGAACAGCCGTCGCAGCTGGCGTTCGCCGACATGCACGCGATCGGCCAGCGCCGACAGTGGCTGCTCCGCCAGCAGGCCCTGGTCGATCAGCTTGAGGGCGCGGGCGACGGTGTCGTCGCCACGCCGCCAGGCGCCATCGGCGGGCGACAGCTCCGGCCGGCAGCGCAGGCAGGGCCGGTAGCCGTCCGCCTCCGCCGAAGGCGCATTCGGGTAGTAGCGGACATTGCTCGCCTTGGGCGCCGGCGCCGGGCAGGTGGGCCGGCAATAGATGCCGGTGCTGCGGACCGCGGTGAAGAACAATCCGTCGAACCGCGGATCGCGGCTCAGCCGGGCGCGTTCGCAGATGCTGGGGTCGGGCAGTGCGCTCGCGGCGGTGGTGACGGGGGGCATGGGGGCAGTCTAGCGCCGGCGCCCGGGCCGGACTCGCCGTTTTCGGACATTGCTGCGCGGCACGCCACGGGCGCGTTCAGTCGCCGCAGGGATCGAGCGCGCGCGCCCGTCCGTCGGCCTCCACCTCGAACGTGCAGGCCACGTCCCGGCCCGCGGCATACACGTGCGCACCCGCCAGTTCGACGCGCAGCGCGTCGCCGCTGGCCTCCAGCCGGGGCACGCCGAGCGCGAGCATGCCCGGCTCGACCAGGGTGCGCGATCTCGCCACCGTCCACGCCGCCCGCTCGTCGTCGGAGGGCAGCAGCCATTGCGCGACGACGCGCGTCGAAACGTGCTCGAAGCCTTGCGCCACGACCACCACGCGCAGGCGCCCGGCCGCGCCCGACGGCCAGTCGCGGCTGGCGATGGCCACCACGTCGGCGTCCGCCAGCGGGGCGCGCGGCTCGTCGCCGGCGACGGCCGGTATCGAGGCCGCGATGCCCGCGAGGAGCAGCGCGGCCAGGTGGACGCGGGGAGGCCGTCGCCGGTGTCTCGCGGCGGTGTCAAGGCGGCTCATCGCGCCGCGGACTCGCGCAGCGCCGGCAACAGCGCGTCGATGCGGCCGTCGTTCGGCGCCGGCGTGATGCCCAGCAGGTGGGCGAGCAGTGGATAGATGTCGACGTTGTCGAACGGCGGCAGCGTGACGCCCTGGCGGAACGACGGGCCGCGCGCCACGAACATCGCGCGCATCGCCGGGTCGAGGTTGTCGAAGCCGTGCTCGCCGCGCACGCGCGCGTGGCGACGCCGCGGCTCCTGCGCAAACAGGTACCAGCCCGGGTCGGGCACGCACAGGATCGGCGGCACCCGCGGGTGCGTGCCGAACTGCCAGTGCGGGGGCATCGCCCCGCGCGCGTGGCAGGCATGGTGCGCATGCCGGCCGACTAGGCCCGCCACCTCCGCTTCGCGGCCGGGCTTCGGGAAGATGCCGATCACCATCGTCCCGACCACGTCATAGGCATCGCGCGGCACCCGCGGGTCGAGCCAGTCGACATGCGCCGGCGGCACGTCCTGCATGCCGTGGTCGGACAGCACGATCACGTCGACCGACGACTCCAGCCCGCGCGCGCGGATGCCCGCGAGCAGGCGCGCCAACCCCGCGTCGATGTCACGGCGCGCGCGCATGGCTTCGCCGGACGTGGCGCCATGTGCATGCGCGGCCACGTCGTAGAACTGCAGGTAGTCCATTACCAGTTGCGGCCGCTCGCCGGCGGGCAGGTCCAGCCAGGCCAGCACCTGGTCGACGTGCGCCTCCATGCCGCGATCGCCATCGAATGGCAGCATCCGCGCCGGCACGCGCGGATCGGCGGGGTCCTGTCCGCCCACCCAGGCCAGCACCGCGCTGCGACCGCCCTGGCGCTGCAGCGTGGCCCAGATCGGCTCGCCGCCGTACCAGCGGCCTTCGGTGCCGTTGGTCTTGGAGTGGTAGTCGCCGTAGGCGGCGTCACGCAGGTAGTTGCCGACGATCCCGTGGTGGTCCGGGCGCAGCCCGGTCGCCAGCGTGTAGTGGTTCGGGAACGTCAGCGTGGGGAAGGAGGGCGTGAGCCACTGCGCGTGCACGCCGTCGCGGGCGAGGCGATCGAGCGTCGGCATCGAGCCGTCGCCCACGGTGCTGGCGGGCAGGCCGTCCACCGACAGCACGACGACCGCGTGCGGCGTGGCGTCGCGGGCTGGGCCGGTGGTACTGCACGCGGCGAGGCAGAGCGCGAACAGGCACGCGACCAGCGCGGCCGGGATCGAGGATCGGGATCGAGGCGGCATGCGCCCGATGATACGCAATCGGCATGGCGTGCAGCGTGGCCGCCGGCACCGATGGCGGCAGGGATCCCGCGCGCAGCCCGGCACGGTCGGCACGGAGGCCATGACTTCCGTGCGATGCCGGCGAGGACCGCCGGTGCGACAGTCGTGGCACGTATCGGAGGCCTGTCGATGTACCTGCGGACGATCCTTGCCACCTGCCTGGTCGCCGGGTTCGCCCTGCCTTCGCCGGCCGCCGCGCAGCAGCCAGCGGCGCCTGGACCCAGGCTGAGCGCGGCCGAATGCGAGGTCTGGGCGCGCGAACTGGGATTCGCGCAGTCGGTGGCCGGGCACGATGCCGCCGCGTTCCGCGAGCACCTGCACGAGGACGTGGTGTTTGGCGCCCAGTCACCCGAACCGCAGCGTGGGCGCGACGCCGTCCTCGCCGCATGGGCGGGCATCCTCGACGGCAGCGCGGTCGTGCTGCGCTGGTACCCGACCAGGGTAGTGCTCGACGGCAGCGGCGAGCTGGCGTATTCCAGCGGTCCGGCGCTGTACGAGAAGACCGGGACGCAGGGGCCCGAGTACCGGCTTGGCGCGTTCCAGTCGGTCTGGCGCCGCGACGGAGACGGCGCCTGGCGCGTGGTGTTCGACGATGGCATCAGGCCGCAGCCGGCGACGGCGCAGGAGGCCGAGGCGTTCATGCAGCAGCAGGCACGCTGTCCACAAGGCTGACGACGGTCTGAATCGGGACTGCGTGAAGCATTGAATCCGCGCGGCGCGCGCGTATGTTGCGGATTGGCATTCGCCAGCTTCCACGCGAGGTACCCCATGAAACGACATCTCCTGGCCGCCCTGCTTGCCGGCGCCGCGTTCGCGGTGGCCCTGCCCGCCACCACGATGGCGCAGGACGAGCCCGAGGAAGCCGACAGCAGCGCGGCGACGAAGAAGCCCGACGACCGCTTCTGCATCCAGGAAACCGGGTCGCGGATCGTGGCCAGCCGCAACAAGTCGAAGAAGGCCGACAAGGACTGCGTGTCCGCCAACGGCCGCGTCTACACCCGGCAGGACATCGAAAGCACCGGTTCGGTCGACCTCAGGGACGCGCTGCGCCGCCTCGATCCGTCGATCAACTGACGGCACCCGGTCGATCGCGACCGGCCCGACGGAACGCCCGGCTTCGGCCGGGCGTTTTCGTTGGTGGCAGCAGGCGGCGACCGGGCCCGGAGGGCGGGTGGCGAAGCGGTGCGATAATCCGCCCATTGCCCGCAAGGAGCCGCGCATGCCTGCCACCGATCCCCGCAACGACCCGTCCCGCGTCATCCGCGCCCCGCGTGGCAGCACGCTGGCCTGCAGGAGCTGGTTGACCGAGGCGCCGTTCCGGATGCTGCAGAACAACCTCGACGCGGAAGTCGCGGAGGACCCGACGTCGCTGGTGGTCTACGGCGGCATCGGACGCGCCGCGCGCGACTGGGCCTGCTACGACAGGATCCTCGAGACCCTGAAGACGCTTGGCGATGACGAAACCCTGCTGGTGCAGTCGGGCAAGCCGGTGGGCGTGTTCCCCACGCACCCGGACGCACCGCGCGTGCTGATCGCCAACTCGAACCTGGTGCCGCACTGGGCGACGTGGGAGCACTTCAACGAGCTCGACAAGAAGGGCCTGATGATGTACGGCCAGATGACGGCCGGCTCGTGGATCTACATCGGCTCGCAGGGCATCGTGCAGGGCACCTACGAAACCTTCGTCGAGATGGGCCGCCAGCATTACGGCGGTTCACTCAAGGGGCGGTGGATCCTCACCGCCGGCCTCGGCGGCATGGGCGGCGCACAGCCGCTGGCCGCATCGCTGGCCGGCGCATGCAGCCTCAACATCGAATGCCGGCAGACCAGCATCGATTTCCGGCTGAAGACGCGCTACGTCGACGAACAGGCGACCGACCTCGACGACGCGCTCGCCCGCATCGGGAAGTACACGCAAGCCGGCGAGGCCAAATCCATCGCGTTGCTCGGCAATGCCGCGGAGATCCTGCCGCAGTTGGTCGAGCGGGGCGTGCGCCCCGATTGCGTGACCGACCAGACCAGCGCGCACGACCCGGTGCACGGCTACCTGCCCATCGGCTGGACGGTGGAGCAGTGGCTCGTCGAACAGAAGCAGCATCCGGAAAAAGTGCGCGACGCGGCGAAGAAATCCATGCGCACGCACGTCGAGGCGATGCTGGCGTTCCACAAGCAAGGCATCCCGACCGTCGACTACGGCAACAACATCCGCCAGATGGCGCTGGACGAAGGCTGCGCGAATGCGTTCGACTTCCCGGGCTTCGTGCCGGCCTACGTGCGCCCGCTGTTCTGCCGCGGCGTCGGCCCGTTCCGCTGGGTGGCGCTGAGCGGCGATCCTGAAGACATCTACAGGACCGATGCCAAGGTCAAGGCACTCATCCCCGACGACGCGCACCTGCATCGCTGGCTGGACATGGCGCGCGAGCGCATCAGCTTCCAGGGTTTGCCCGCGCGCATCTGCTGGGTGGGGCTGGGGCTGCGCCACAAGCTCGGCCTCGCGTTCAATGAAATGGTGCGCAATGGCGAGCTGAAGGCGCCGGTGGTGATCGGCCGCGATCACCTGGATTCGGGCAGCGTGGCCTCACCCAACCGGGAAACCGAATCGATGCGCGATGGCAGCGATGCCGTCAGCGACTGGCCGCTGCTCAACGCGATGCTCAACGTGGCCGGCGGCGCGACCTGGGTCAGCCTGCACCATGGCGGCGGCGTCGGCATGGGCTACAGCCAGCACAGTGGCGTGGTGATCGTGTGCGATGGCACCGAGGAAGCCGACAGGCGCATCGCGCGCGTGCTGTGGAACGATCCGGGCACCGGCGTGATGCGGCATGCGGATGCGGGGTACGACATCGCGAAGCAGTGCGCGGCGGAGCAGGGCCTGAAGTTGCCGATGGGGTGAGGGTGCCACGACCCCCTCCGGCCAGCGGGCATTCGGAACAGCCGAGGCTTTGCCGGCGCCGCGCGAGGGGATTCGGTCCAGCCGCCGGTTGACCGCTGATGCCGTGATCGTTCCGGAGCATCGGGCCGACGTGTGCGGGCGGGCGCGGAGGCCGGCACGTGGCGGTGCGGCGTTTCGGCTGGTCGGGCATGTGCGCGCTGGACCATGGTCCAGTGTGGCGGCCAGCCGAAAAGGCGCTAGGATGTGTCGGGGACGCGTGGGCTTGGGAGCCGTGCATCGCGTCCGCGCGTTGCCCGGGCATGGAGGGTGCGGGTGCTGGTCGTCCCGTCGACGTGACCTTCCGTAAAGGGGAAATCGCATGTCCAGGCTGTTGCGCGGCGTGATGCTGTTCGGGTTCGGGCTGGGCGCGCCTGCGGTGCAGGCCCAGTCGGCCACCGACGATGCGTGGACGTTCCGCGTCGCGCCCTACCTGTGGGGTTCGTCCAGCGAGGGCCATTTCGCGCATGCGCGGCTGCCGCTGGACATCCACCTGTCGAAGAGTTTCAGCGACACCCTGGAGGAACTCGACCTGGGCGCGATGGGCATGTTCGAGGCGCGCAAGGGCCGCCACGGCCTGCTGGTCGACGGCCAGTACGCGAAGCTGTCGTCCAGCGTGCCGGTTCCGGTGCCGATGGTCGGCGCCACGCTGCCGGTGCAGCTGAAGACGCGCATGGTCTCGGGCCTGTTCGCCTACCGCCATGGCTGGATCGAGAACGAGACCACGCAGGTCGACCTGGTCGCCGGCGTGCGCGTGTGGTCGGCGCGGGTGCGCGTGGCCTACGCGGTGCCCGTGCCGACGCCGCCGCCGATCCCGCAGCAGTATGCCGGCGAGCAGTCGCAGCGCTGGGCCGACCTGCAGGTGGGCGTGAAGGGCCGGCGCGCGTTTTCCAACGGCCTGTTCGTGGGCGGCTGGGCGCTGGTGGGCACCGGCGAATCGGACCTGTCCACCGACCTGATGCTGCTCGCCGGTTACGACCTCAACGAGCGGATGTCGGTGGTGGCCGGCTACCGCCGCCTGTCCACCGACTACGAGACCTCCGGCGGTTTCCGTTTCGACAACACCATGCAGGGGCCGGGACTTGGCCTCGAATACAGGTTCTGAGCGCCGCAGACGCGTCGATTCCCGCAATCACAGGAGAGCTGTCATGGCAATCGCATGCAGGACCGTATGCGCGGCGCTGATCGCCGCGGGCGTGTGGTGTCTCCCGACGACGTCGGCATGGGCGGCGCAGGCCGACGCGCGCCTGCTCGACGCCGCGCGTGCCGAACAGCCGGTGGTGATCGACACCCTGCGCGACCTGGTGACGATCGAGTCGGGCTCGACCGACCATGCCGGGCTGGCCACGTTGATGGCCTACCTCGAAGGCCGCCTGCAGGCCCTCGGCGCGAAGGTGGACCGCATCGATTCCGCCGTCGGTGGTCCGGACCTCGTGCGCGGCACCTTCACCGGCCGGGGCGCGTTGAAAGTGATGCTGATCGCGCATGCGGACACGGTGTACGACGCGGGCATCCTGCAGACCGAGCCCTACAAGCAGGAGGGCAACCTGCTGTACGGCCCGGGCATCGCCGACGACAAGGGCGGGATCGCGGTGATCCTGCACGCGCTGGCGCTGCTGAAGGCGCGCGGCTGGGACGACTACGCCCAGGTCACGGTGCTGTTCAACCCCGACGAGGAGATCGGCTCGCCCGGTTCCGGCGAGACCATCGCCACGCTCGGCGCGCAGCACGATGTGGTGCTGTCGTTCGAGCCGTCGCCGGCCAAGGCGGTGATCGAGCACGAAGGCGTGCTGCTGAGCGCGGCCGGCACCTCGATGGTGTCGATGGTGGTCGATGGCCTGTCCTCGCACGCGGGCGCCGCACCGGAGCAGGGGCGAAACGCGCTGGTCGAACTGGCGCACCGGATCGTGCAGACCCGCGATGCCGCCGACGGCGTGGCCGGCGCACAGCTCAACTGGACCACGGCCAACGCAGGCACCGCGCGCAACCAGATCCCGGCGCGCGGCGAGGCCATCGGCGACGCGCGCGTGATGCAGGCCGACGCCAACCAGAACCTGCTGGCCGCGTTGCAGGCGAAGGTGGCCGGGCCGCCGCTGGTGGAAGGCACCACCACGACCGTGACGCTCACGCCGCTGCGGCCGATCTACGTGGCCGGCGAACGCGGACGCGCGCTGGCCGACCTGGCGCGCGACATCTATGCCGAACTCGATGGCCGGCAACTGCTGATGCACCCGACCACGAACGGCGGCACCGATGCCGGCTTCGCGGGCCGGTCGGGACACCCGGCCGTGCTCGAGGGACTCGGCCTGGCGGGCTGGGGCTACCACGCGCGCAGCGAGTTCATCGAGATCGATTCGATCCCGCCGCGCCTGTACCTGGCCTCGCGCATGCTGATCGAACTGGGCAAGCGCGCGGACGCGACCGGGCGTTGATGTGTGCACGCGGGGCCGGTACCGGGGTTGGCGCCCCGGTGCCGTGGTCACGTGCCGCCATCGATGCGCGGGCTCAGGCTGCGCCGGACCGGGCCTCTGCGTAGCGCGCGTAGCTGTCGAGGATCGCCTGCCAGCCCTGCTGCTGGAATTCGGGCGGATGCGTGCCTTCGGCGTCGAACGCCACGCGTACGCGCACGCCGCCTTCGGCGGGGATGAACTGCACCGATGCCTCGCGGCCGTCGCCCATGCGGTATTCCACCAGCGACTGCGGCACGACCCGCGTATAGATGCCTTCGAAGTCGAAGCCCATGCTGCCGTCCTTCGCTTCCATGCGCGTGCTGAACGTGCCGCCCTCGCGCAGGTCGACGCGGCTGCTGGTGGAATGCCAGTCCTCGGACGCCTGGTTCCAGCGCATGATGTCCTCGGGGGTGTTGTAGGCCGCCCAGGCGCTGGCGGGATCGGTGCGGACCAGGGTTTCGACGGTGAGTTTCATGCTCGTGCTCCAGTGGGTTGGCGTTTGCGCCGATTGCGCATCCGGGGGGACGACGAACGGGCGCGCGCGGTTTCGACATCCTGCACCGGATCGATGGCGCCCGCGGCGATCGGCGGCGGCGCCTTCACGGTACGCAGGCCAGTGCGACGCGACAATGGCGTCCTCGACACCCTTCCAAGGGAGACATGCACATGAGTGGCCAGGGTTCCACCGGCAACGTGATTGCCGCCATCTGCAGCCTGCTCGTTCCCGGCCTGGGCCAGTTGCTTCAGGGACGCGTCCTGTCGGCGATCCTGTGGTTTGTGATGGCCTGCGTGGCCTTCGCCGTGACCTGGCTGGTCACCCTGTCCCTGCTGCCGTTCGGCTGGTTCCTGGTGAGCGTGTTCGCGTGCATCAATGCGGCGGTGCACCGCCGCCCCGGGGTTGCCTGATCCTGCCATGACCTGCGGGGCCCGACGATCCCGCGCGTGCGCCGGCATGGTGGCCGGCGCGCCGACCGGCGAGAATGCGTGATCCTGGATCGCGGACCGCGTGCATGACCGACATCGTCATCCTGACGCCCGATCCCGCGCTGGGCGACCACGAGGCACTGTGGTGCAAGGTGCTGGCGCGGCTGCAGTCGGCGCTGTCCGCCGAACGGATCGACGCCGTGCCGCTGCCGTGGACTGCCTGCGCCGACGATGCCGCGCTGCTGCAGGGTTATCCCTGCGTCTTGCCGCTGCTGGCCTGGGGCTACCACCATGACCCTGCGCGCTGGTTGCGCGCCTGCGAAGCCTGGCAACACGCCGGCGTGGCGATGGCGAACCCGGCGCCCGTGCTGGCGTGGAATTCGGACAAGCGCTATCTCCGGCAACTCGCCGCGCAGGGCGTCGCGATCCCGCCGACGACCTGGACCGACGCGCTGTCCCCCGCCGTGCTTCGCCAGGTGTTCGCCGACACCGCGGCAGACGCGCTGATCGTCAAGCCTGCGGTGTCCGGCGGCGCCTGGAAGACGCGCCGCGTGCAGCGCGATGATGCGCTCGACGCCGTGGCGGCGGAGGTCGCGCCGGGCGTGGACATGCTCGTGCAGCCCTACCTGCCCACCATCGCCAGCGAAGGCGAGACCTCGCTGCTGTTCTTCGGCGGCGTGCTGAGCCACGTCGTGAACAAGCGCCCAGTGCCGGGCGATTTCCGCGTGCAGGAGGAATTCGGCGGCCACTACACCCTGCTGCCGGAACCGCCGGCCGGTGCGCTGGCGCTGGCTCGCCGCACGCTGGCGGCGGTCGACGCCCCGCTGTTGTATGCGCGCGTCGACGTGGTGCCCGATGGCGCCGGTGGCTGGTGGCTGATGGAGGCCGAACTGATCGAACCGGACTTCTACCTGGGCATGGACCCGGACCGGGGCGCGGGCTTTGCGCGCGCGCTGCGCGGGCTGCTGTAACTCCGGTCGACAGTCACCAGGCGACATCGGCTTCGCGAGGGGAGCGCGACGCCATCGGCGTGCCGCGGAGCCCGGCTTGGGGTGCGTGCACCTCCGGCTTGCAAGCGCTCTTCGCCTGCCATTTCGCCTGGAATCGCTCGTCCCCCGCTCGCGGGGGGCCGAAGGTGGATGGGGGTGTACATCGAAAAAGAAGGACACCCTCATCCGCCCCTGCGGAGCCCCTGCTCCCGCATGCGGGAGCAGCGACGGTCGGGGGAACCTGATGTTCGGGAGAAAGGCTGCAAACGAGGAATGACGCGCCGGGAAAGGCCCGTGGAGGATGGGCACCCGCGGAGAAGGAACGCCGGATGTCATTGTGGCCGGGCCGTGGAGCATCCTGTCGATCCGCGCCACGCTCGTTCGTCGCGCTGTCGCAGTCGGTGATCCGGAAGACCGCCTGCCTGCCGCCTGTCGCCACCTGGAGAGCCGATGAGCCACGATCCGAACGTTGCCGACGCCGATACGCCACCGCCGCCGGGCTCCACATGGGCCGCGCTGCGTGATGCGATCCGGGGCACCAGCGCCGACTACACGCGCATCCCGCTGCGCCGCGCGGTGTTCCTGCTGTCGGTGCCGATGGTGCTGGAACTGGTGCTGGAATCCACGTTCGCGGTGGTCGACATCTTCTTCGTGGCCAAGCTGGGCGCGTCGGCGGTGGCGACGGTCGGGCTGACCGAGACCTACCTGTTCCTGCTCTACTCGATCGCGATGGGCCTGGCGATGGCGGTCACCGCCGTGGTCGCGCGGCGCGTGGGCGAGGGCAAGGCCGAAGCAGCGTCGGTCAGCGCGGCGCAGGCGATCTGGATCGCGGTGCTGGTGTCGGTGCCGTTCTCGGTGGCCGGCATTGTCTGGGCGCGGGACCTGTTGCGGCTGATGGGCGCGGACGCGTGGACGCTCGAGCACGGTTACCGCTACATGCAGTGGATGCTTGGCGGCAACGCGGTGATCCTGCTGCTGTTCGTGATCAACGCGATCTTCCGTGGCGCGGGTGACGCGGCCATCGCGATGCGCGTGCTGTGGGTGGCCAACGGCATCAACATCGTGCTGGACCCGATCCTGATCTTCGGCCTCGGGCCGGTCCCGGCGATGGGCGTGGAGGGTGCGGCGATCGCCACCAACATCGGCCGCGGCGCCGGCGTGCTGATGCAGCTGTGGATCCTGTTCCGCGGCGGCAAGCACATCCGGGTGGCGGCCGCCCACCTCGCCCTGCAGGGCGAGGTGCTGTGGAACATCGTGCGCACCTCGCTGGGCGGGATCGGCCAGATGATCGTGGCCATGACCGCGTGGATCTTCCTGATGCGGATCCTGGCCGCGATCGGCAGCGAGGCCGTGGCCGGCGCGACGATCGCGCTGCGCGTGATGATGTTCGCGCTGATGCCGGCCTGGGGCATGTCCAACGCCGCGGCGACGCTGGTCGGGCAGAACCTCGGCGCGTCGCGGCCGGACCGCGCCGAGTCGGCCGTGTGGCGCACCGGCTGGTACAACATGGCCTACACGGTGCTGGTGTCGCTGGCGTTCTTCCTGTTCCACGACGGGATCGTGGGCATCTTCACGCAGGACGCCGCGGTGATCGCGGTCGGCGGCGAATGGCTGCGGATCCTGTCGTATTCGTGCTTCGTCTACGGCTGGTGGATGGTGGCGGTGCAGGCGTTCAACGGCGCCGGCGACACGGTCACGCCGACCTGGATCAACGTGGTGTTCTTCTGGCTGATCCAGATCCCGCTGTGCTGGCTCCTGGCGGTGCACCTGGACTGGCGGCACTCGGGCGTGTTCTGGGGGGTGTTCGTGTCGGAGACCTCGGTCGGCCTGTTCACGCTGTGGCTGTTCTCGCGCGGTGGCTGGAAGACCAGGGTGGTCTAGGGCCCGCCACGCGGACGCCTGCAGCGGCGTGATCGCTCCATCGCGTATCGACATGCGCGCCGTCGCGCTTCCTTGCCGGTCGCGCCCGCACGGCGGGTGCGACATGTGCCATCAGGGCCAACACGTCCTGGACGCGGGGCTCAACGCTGCAGGCACTGCCGGTAGCGGGCGTCCACGCGTTCGGCGAACCACGCGGTGGTCAGTTCGCGCGTGATCTTGGGGCTGTCCAGGCGGATGTCCGGCACCATCGCGCGCGGCAGCGGCTTGCCGGCGCGCGCGTCGGCGAGGGCGAACACGCGCGCGAACAGCGGCCCGTCGTTGAAGTCGAGGCGGTCGCCGCGTTCGAGTGCGCGCCGGATCGCGCGGTCGTCCATGCCCAGCTCGCGCGAGAGCGTGCGCGCCGCGCTTTCGGTGCGGCCGGGCCTGTCGAGCGGCGCGCCCGGGACCAGCAGGTCGCCGTCCAGTGCCAGGCGCGTGCCCGTGGCCACGGCCAGCGCGTTCTGGAACGCCGCGTTGCGGCTGGCGTACCAGCCGGCGTTGTAGTCGGCGAAGCGATGCAGCTTGCGGGTGTACGGCGTCTCGTAGCCGAGCAGGTGCTGGATGCCGAAGTACAGGCCTCCGCGGCGGGTGAACACCTCGTGCCGGATCGTCCCCGCCGCCGGCCAGGGATAATCCGCGGCATTGGCTTCGGCAAAGGGAATGCCGACCTGCATCGCACCGCCGGTCTGCACCGGATTCTTGCCCGCGAACAGGCGCTCGCCCATTGGCACGCGTCCGATCAGGTCTTCGTACAGGGCGCTGAGTTCGCGCTCGGTGCGCACGCGCGCGAGCCGCTCGCCGTAACTGCGGCCGTCGCCCGACTTGAGCTTGAGTGCCGCGTCGACCACGAACTTCGGCACGTGCACGGCCGCCGCGCGGCGGTCGATCTCGCCACGCGCCACCGCGGGCAGGTTGGCCACCGGCGGATCGGCCTGGTAGCCGGATTCCTGTTCGATCACCGCCAGCACCGCGCAGATGTTCTCCGGATTCGGCTCGAGCCGCTGCGCGGCGAATGCGGCACGGACGTCGTCCGCCCAGCCCGCGCGGTCCCGCACCTTGGCCGGGATGCGCCGCTCGATCGCACTGTGCACGTCGGCCGGCGGCGTGGCCGGGGGTGGCGGCATGCTGCTGCAGCCGGCCAGCGCCATCAGCAGCGCGCCTGCCGTCGTGCGGACCCACGGGCGTGCGCGCGGTGTCACCGGCTTGCCTGCGTGCGCCACAGCATCAGCCCGTACACGAACACCGATACCAGCACGTAGGCGGTGTCGACGATCGAGCGCCGCCGCGGGTTGTCGCGGCTGCGCGTCGCGTCGATCAGGAACTGGCGCAGCAGGAAGGTATAGAGCACGTAGTACAGGAACGGCACGACGTGCACGTACCACGGGTAGTCGTCGATGCGGCGCCCGAAGCGGGCCAGGATCCAGCCAACCTGCGCGTAGATGCCAAAGATGCCGAGCGCCGCGTTGATCAACATCCACTGGACCTGTTCGCGGCCGAAGATCGTCAGGTAGAAGGCGATGTAGACCACGATCGCGATGCCGCCGTGCAGGTACAGGAAGGCCAGGTCGGCGTGGCCCTGGCCGTAGGCGAGGAAGAACCCGGACGCGCCGAACGCCAGCATGTGGATGGCGAAGAACGGATAGATGAAGCAGCCGACATTGCGCTGCAGCGCCTGCGTGCGCGACGGTTCCGGCGCGTCCTTCCGTTCCATCCGCTTCGGTGTCGCCATCGGCCTGCGCCCGGGAGTCCGCGTGCATCATCGCCATGCCGGGCCAGCGCGCACAAGTCCGGCCCGCCGGCACGCGGGGTTGGCGCGGCCGGCCCGGTGCGCGATGCTTGGCCGTTCACGGGTCGAAGGGGCGGGGGCGATGGCGGGTCTCGGGCGCAGGTTGGGCATGGGCATCCTGGGCGGACTGCTGGCGGGCATCGCCGTGCAGGCCGCGGCGGCGGAGGCGCGGTTCGCGCAGGCGCCGACATGGCAGGACGAGTTCGAGTACACGGGCAGGCCCGATCCCGCGAAATGGGGCTACGACACCGGTGGCCACGGCTGGGGCAACCACGAGCTGCAGACCTACACGCGCAGCGAGGACAACGCCTTCGTGCGCGACGGCCTGCTGCACGTGGTCGCCAAGCGCCAGTCGCGCAAGGGCAATGCCTATACCTCGGCGCGGCTGGTGTCGAAGGGGCGGGGCGACTTCCTGTACGGGCGCATCGAAGTGCGCGCGCGGATCCCCGCCGGGGTGGGCACCTGGCCCGCGATCTGGATGCTGCCCAGCGGCAACGCCTATGGCGGCTGGCCGAAGTCGGGCGAGATCGACATCATGGAGCACGTCGGCTTCGACCAGGACGTGGTCCACGTGTCGGTGCACACCGAGGCCTACAACCACGTGTTGCGCACGCAGAAGACGGCGACGCAACGCGTACCGGGCGCCAGCACCGACTTCCACGTGTATCGCGTCGACTGGACGCCCGGGGCCATCCTCGGCTTCATCGATGGCGAGCAGATGTACGAGTTCCGCAACGAGGGCGCCGGCCCGGCCGCCTGGCCGTTCGACCAGCCGTTCCACCTGCTGCTCAACGTGGCCGTCGGTGGCGACTGGGGCGGGATGCAGGGCATTGACCCGGCGGCGTTCCCGGCGACGATGGAAGTTGACTACGTGCGGGTGTATCCGCTGCTGCAGCCCTGAGCGGCCGGCCGCGGGGCGGCACCCGCCGCCACCGCGACCGGCGGGCGTGGTCAGGCTTTCAGTTCGACCACGACCTCGAAGCCGCCGAAGATCATCCGCTTGCCGTCGAACGGCATCGGCGGGTTGTCGGGATTGGACGGGTCCATCCGCGGGTCTTCCATCATCTTCTTGACGCCCGCGTCGCGGGTGGCCTTGTCCGGCCATTCCACCCACGAGAACACCACGGCCTCGTCGGCGGTGGCCTGCACTGCGCGCCGGAAGTCGGTGACCTTGCCGTCGGGGACGTCGTCGCCCCAGCCCTCGATCACGCGCGTGGCGCCGTGTTCGAGGAACAGGTCGTCGAACCCGCGGGCGTGGTCGATGAACTTCTGGCGGTTGGCGTTGGGTACGGCGATGACGAAACCGTCGAGGTAGGGCATGGCATGGCTCCTGCAGGTGGCGGTACGACCGCCGGAAACGGGACCGGTTCCGGCGGCGCGCCGGGGTGCCGGTGAAGCGGGTTCATCCTGACGACGAACGGGTGGGGCGGGAATCGACAGGCGCCGCCTGGCCGGGGCGATGTCGGCCCATTGCAGGGACGCGCGCGCCGCCGGCCACGGGCGATGCCGCGCACGGGCAGGGCGATTCATCGCACGTTCGACTGGCAAAATCCTCTCGCCCTACACTGGCAGTCCTTCCCCCTCCAGCGCCGTGCGGCGGCCCATCGCTGCGCGCGGCATCCCCCGGTTGCCCGCCCCGCCATGTCCGTACGCCTGCCGATCCTCGCTGCCCTGTGCCTGCTGCTGGCGGCGTGCGGCGTATCCGATCCCGCCCCGGACACGGGTGCAACGGTGCAGGTGGCCAGCCCGGAAGAAGGGGGCGCGGTGAGCACCGCGCCCGTGCAGGTCGACCCGCCGCAGGCCGGGGCCGCCGAACCCGAGCCCGACCCGATCGCCGAGGAGGGCATCGACTGGTCGCCGATCACGCTCGAGCCCGGGCGGGTGTCGATCAGCTGCGACCTCGACTACATGGCCCAGGGCGACGGCGAGGCGCTGCTCGATTTCAGCCACGAGGCGCTGTCGGCCGCGCTGGAGGGCTGCGCCGCGCGCGGCGTGCTGCGCCTGCGCTACGTCGGCAAGATCAACGGCGGCTTCGCGGCGATGATGCAGCGCGTGACCGCGGTGGCCGACGAACAGGGCATCGCCAAGCGCGTGCTCGACATCGATTCCAGCGGCGGCATGGTCGAGGACGCGATCCGTGCCGGGGACCGCATCGCCGAGTCGCGCTGGACGGTGTGGGTGCGCGAGGGTGCGGTCTGCCACAGCGCCTGCGTGTTCATCCTCGGCGCCGGCGACGTGCGCGTGATCAGCGGCCGCGTCGGCATCCACCGCATCATCCGCATGAGCTCCACCGCGACCACCCGCGTCGAGCTCAACCGCGAGCTGCGCGCGGTCTACGAACGCGTGCGCGACTACCTCGAGCGCAACGGCGCGGCCACCGCCGTGGCCGACATGATGATGGCCGTGCCCAACCGCAACCTGCGGCTGCTGACGCCGGAGGAACTGAGCCTGTACGGGCTCGACGGCATCAATCCCGCGCAGGACGACCTCGACCGCCTGCGCCTGATGCGCAAGTGCGGCGAGGACTTCGTGGCCCGCCGCGACGCGTTCGTGCGCGCGTTCGACGCGCGCTGCAAGGCGCCCAATGCCGAGATCGACGCGCTCAACACCTGCGGCCTGGAACTGCGCAAGGGCTTCGGCTTCCCCGACCCGGGTTGCCCGGCGGAGAGCCCGATGTCCGAGTTCGATGCCGCGCTCGCCGCGCAGGAAGCGGCACGCGCCGTGGAGTCCGCGGAAGACGGGCAAGCGGCCGCGCCACACGCGGCCGGCGGCGACACCGGCGCGCATTGACCCGCGTCAAGCGTCGGCGACGACCTCGGACGCGGCATCGATGAAGCCGCCCGACTGGCGCTGCCACAGCTGTGCGTAAAGGCCGCCGGCGGCGACGAGGGCACCGTGCGGCCCCTGCTCGACGATCCGGCCCTGGTCCATCACCACCAGCCGGTCCATCGCTGCGATCGTCGACAGCCGGTGCGCGATGGCGATGACGGTCTTGCCTTCCATCAGCCGGTACAGGCTTTCCTGGATCACCGCCTCGACTTCCGAATCGAGCGCGGACGTCGCTTCGTCCAGCACCAGGATCGGCGCGTTCTTCAGCAGCACGCGGGCGATCGCGATGCGCTGGCGCTGGCCGCCGGAGAGCTTCACGCCGCGCTCGCCGACGTGCGCGTCGTAGCCGTGGCGGCCCTCGCCATCCACCAGTTCGAGGATGAACTCGTGCGCGCGCGCCTGCTTCGCGGCCTCGATCATCTCGGCCTCGCTGGCGTCGGGGCGACCGTACAGCAGGTTCTCGCGCACCGAGCGGTGCAGCAGCGAGGTGTCCTGGGTGACCACGCCGATCTGCGCGCGCAGCGAGTCCTGCTGCACGCTGGCGATGTCGGTGCCGTCGACCAGGATGCGCCCGCGTTCGCAGTCGTGGAAACGCAGCAGCAGGTTCACCAGCGTGGACTTGCCGGCGCCGGAGCGACCGACCACGCCGATCTTCTCGCCCGGGCGGATGTGCAGGTCGAGGCCCTCGATCACGCCGCCGGCCTTGCCGTAATGGAAGCTCACGCCCTCGAAGCGGATGTCGCCGCGCACGCGGCCCAGCGCCGGCGCGCCGGGCGCATCGTCGACCGTCGGCGGCAGCGAGATCGAGCTGATGCCGTCGTGCACGGTGCCGATGTTCTCGAACAGCGCCGACAGCTCCCACATGATCCATTGCGACATGCCGAGCATGCGCAACACCAGCGCCACCGAAACCGCGACCGCGCCGGCGCTGATCGCGCCGCCGTGCCAAAGCCATAGACCCAGCGCGACCACGGCGAACAGCAGCGCCATGTTCATCGCGTACAGCACGCTGTTGATCACCGTGGCCAGCCGCATCTGCGGGTGCACGGTGTTGAGGAAGCCATCCATCGCCTCGTGCGCGTAGGCCTGCTCGCGCCTGGAATGGGAGAACAGCTTCACGGTGGCGATGTTGGTGTAGCTGTCGACGATCCGGCCGGTCATCACCGAGCGCGCGTCGGCCTGGGCGCGCGACACCCGCTCCATGCGCGGCACGAAATGCTTCATCAGCAGCGCGTAGCCGACCAGCCAGGCCGCGAACGGCAGCATCATCCGCCAGTCCGACCAGCCCGCGACGGCGAGCGTGCCGATGAAGAACACCAGTACGTAGTTGCCGATGTCGAGCAGCTTGACCACGGTTTCGCGCACCGCGAGCGAGGTCTGCATCAGCTTGGTGGCGATGCGACCGGCGAACTCGTCCTGGAAGTAGCCCATCGACTGCCGCAGCAGGTAGCGGTGCACGTTCCAGCGGATGCGCATCGGGAAGTTGCCGAGCAGGGTCTGGTGCTGCACCAGCGAGTTCAGCAGCACCGCCAGCGGCAGGCCGACCAGCACCAGCACGCCCATCCACAGCAGGCGCGTGCCTTCCTCGGCGAGGAAGGTCGCCGGCGTGCCCGCGCCGAGGCGATCGACCAGCTCGCCGACGTAGGCATACAGCGCCAGTTCCGCGGCCGCGATCAGGGCCGTGGTCAGCCCCATCAGCAGCAGCCATTTCTCCGCACCGCGCGTGTAGTGCCGACAGAACGCGTAGAGGCCGCGCGGCGGCTGCGCCGGCGGATCGCGCGGGAAGGGATCGAGGCGGGTTTCGAACCAGCGAAGCATGGCCGTGAGGGGTGGGCGGAACCGGCGCGCATTGTCGCCGATCCGCCTGCGTCCCGCCTGCAATGCCGCGTTGCGCTCAGCGCCCCCCGCCGCCTCCGCCACCGCCGCCGCCGCCGGAGAAGCCGCCGCCTCCACCACCGGACGAACTGCCCGGCGGCGTCGACGAGGACGCGATCTGCGAGGCCAGGCTGCTGCCGACGGCCTTGGTGAAGCCGCCGATGTCGCCAATGCCGCCGGCGCCGCTGCCGTGGTACCACGCGATCGCCGACGTCGCTGCGGCCGCCGCGGCCGCGCCGACGGCGAGGGTGAACTTCTTCGTCCACGCGTCCTCGACCTCGAGCGCGACCGCATACGGCAGCAGCGCCTCGAAGCGCTTCGCGTCGAGCGCGGGCTCGGGCGCGTCGGGGCCCTGCAGGCGCTGCAGGTCGGGCTTGTCGGCGACCGAAAGATAGCGGCGCAGCCCTTCGATCTCGTCCAGCATCCGGCGGCCCTCCGGCGTCGGCGCGCGCACCAGGAAGGCGAACACGCCGAGCACCACCAGCATCAGCACGATCAGCGGCAGCACCAGCAGCAGGCCGCTGCCGGTCGCGGCGCCGAACGCGAACGCCGCGGTGCCGAACACCAGCGCGATGGCGAAGGCGATGCCGACGCTGCCGCCGTTGCGCTTGAACATGGTGCCGTTGAAGCGCTTGTCCAGCGCCTTGGTGTGCGCGGCGATCGCCTTTTGCAGAGTGCTGGCGTTGTCCTTGTCGAGTTCGAGCAGGCCGCCCTTGGCGAACAGGCTGGCGAGCAGCGTCTCCTCTTCTGCCTCCGCGCGCTCGCCGCCGGGAGTGCGTTCGAGGTTCCAGTGGTCCTTGAGCAGGCCCTTGTCGCGCTCGATGCGCAGGTTGCGCGTGACCGCGAGCGAGAGCACGTCGGCGGAGAAGCAGCGGGTGTCGTAGCCCATGCGCTCGATGAAGCGCAGGCCGGCCGGCGACAGCCCCTGGGGCGGCTCGTAGCGCGCGATCACCACGCCCGGCGTGGGGTCGCGACCGACCCGGTGCCAGCGCCGCGCGCAGTAGGCCAGCAGCAGTAACAGGCCGGCCAGCGCGACCAGGCCGGCGCGGTTGTCCTTGAACAGCCACCACAGCTTCTGCGCGCGCGTGGGTTCGGCGACCAGGCCCTTCGGGAACGACAGCACGAGGGTGAAGCCGTCGCCTGGCTGCAGCGGCGCGGTCAGGCGCCAGCGTGCGATCCCCGGCGCCACCGCCTCGGCGGCGAAGCCCTGCCCGCGCGCGCCCTGCGGACCGGTGTAGCCCTCGGCGGTCATGCGGTCCACCGGCACCGGCTGCGGCAGGCGCACTTCGGCACCGCCGCTTTCGATCGGGAACGCCCAGCCGGTCCCGATCGCGTTCCAGTACAGCTCGTCGTGGTCGGCGAAGAAGCCGAGCTGGCGCGTGGTGCGATAGTGGATCGCGTAGGTGTATTCGCGCGGCACCTCGAGGAAATCGTCGTTGCCGGTGTTCACGCGCACGCCGTTGTTGCGGCGCTCGGTGAACCACGGCTCCGGGCGGCCGTCGCGCAGCACCTCGACGACGTCGAAGTCGACCACCACCCGGTTGCCGTAGCGGTCGCGGTAGCGGGTGGGGAAGTCGCGGTAGATGCCGCGCCGGATGTCGTGGCCTTCGGCGCGCACGCGCAGGGTCTCGACCACGTCGAGGCTGCCGTCGGCGGCGAGCGTGAGCGCGCTGTCGTAGGACAGGATCCGTTCCTGCGCGTGCAGCGCCGGGGCAAGCAGGGCGAGCAGGGCGACGGCAGCCCACCGCCACGGCCGGGACGGTGCGTGATCGAAGTTCATGGCAGCTCCACGTGCACGGCGGCGCGCTGCGCCTCGCCGGCCTCGAAGAAGTCCTCGGCGCCGAAGCCGGCGATGCGCGCCACCGCCAGGTCGGGGAAGCGCTGGGTGGCGTCGTTGTAGTCGCGCACGGCGCCGTTGTAGAAGCGGCGCGCGTACTGGAGCTGTTCCTCCACCTCGACCAGGTCGCGCTGCAGCTGCATGAAGTTCTCGCTGGCCTTGAGGTCGGGATAGGCCTCCTTGAGTGCGAACAGCCGCCCCAGCGCCTGCTCCAGCGAGTGTTCCACCGCGGCCAGTTGCGAACGGCTCTGCTCCGACAGGGCCTGCGTGCGCAGGCGCGTGACCGCCTCGAGCACCGCCGCCTCGTGGCCGGCATAGGCCTTCACCGCGTTGACCAGTTGTGGCACCAGGTCGTGGCGCCGGATCAGCTGCACGTCGATGTCGGCCCACGCGGTGCGGACCTGGTTGCGCAGGCGCACCAGCCGGTTGAAGACGACCACCGTCCAGCCCGAAAGCAGGGCGAGGATGCACAGGGACAACAGGATCGCCAGGGTCATCGTTCAGGTTCCAGGCCGTTCATGTTCCACCGAGTGGCAACACCGGATCCGGACGTGGCCGGGCGGCACGGTGTGACCGCCGGGCAAGGGTACAAGGGAAGCCCGCCGGCCGGCGTTCCCGGGGGCGGCCCGGGGGCATGGACGGGCGCACGCCGTGGCGTACACTCCACGGCCGGATTCCTGGATGGACCTCGAACGACCATGAACAAGCTTCGCCTGCTTTCCGCTCTTACCGGACTGGCCTTCAGCGCCGCGGTCCTCGCCCAGCAGCCGTCCCAGCCGCGCCCGGCGACGCAGCCCGCGCCTGCGGCGCAAGCCGCCGAACAGCTGACGCCCGAGCAGCGCGCCGCGCTCCAGCGCCAGGACGCGCAGATGACCCAGGCCGCGCAGCAGGTGATGCAGCTGGTCGACGGCAACCGCCTCGGTGAACTCTGGGACGGTGGCTCGCAGGCGATGAAGCGCCTGGTGACGCGCGACGAGTTCATCAAGCAGATCACCATCGACCGCAACCGCCTCGGCGCGGTCGCCAGCCGCACCAACCCGGTGGTCACCCGTTCCCAGTTCCGCGCCGGCGGCCAGGTGCCCGAAGGCCTCTACATCAACATCGCGACCACCACCAAGTTTGCGAACCAGCCGCAGCCGGTGCGCGAGCTGATCTCGTTCCGACTCGACGAAGACCGCCAGTGGCGCGTCTCGGGCTACAGCCTGCGCTGAGCGCGGGCACGCGGCCGTCCGCGGCCGCTCATCCGGCGTGTTCGGGCACGAGCGCGCCGGTCCCGGCGTCGTAGCGCAGCGTCCGCTCGAGGTCCCGCTGCGTCGTCGTCGGCGCACCGGCCGCGCGGTCGTCGCCGGCAGCGGGGACCGCATAGCGCAGTGACAGCACGATGCGCGCACCGCCGTCGCGCTGCGGCAGCCAGCGCTGGCCGCGCACGACGACCGCGGTGGCGCCCGGAGGGGCCGCCAGCACCTGCCCGCTCACGCGGTACAGCGTCTGCGCCGGAGCGGCCGGGGAGGGCATCCCCTCCAGCACGTACAGCGCCAGTCCCGCGGTTCCCGACCGTCCGACCGCGACCATGCGCGGCGGCGCGCCGTCGATGCGCACGATCGCCCGTTCCTCGACCTCGCCGTCGTCGAACAGCAGCGCGCGGATCGGTGCCAGCGCGCCGAAGTCGCCGGGCAGGGTTTCAAGCGAGAGCCCGGTCGTCGCGCGCGCGCCGCCCGTGCCGACCGTGCCGCCCGGGTCGTTGCGCTGTGCCGTGAGCACCTGCGCCGAGACCCGCGCGAAGCGGCCGTCGTCCTGTACCCGGTAGCGCGCGCGGTAGCCGGGCCCGGCGGCATCCCCGCGCCCGGTGTCCTCGCGCAGCGAGAATGCGTCGGCAGCGTCGATGTCGTAGTCGCGCCGGTACAGCAGGCCCATCGCCCCGACCAGCAGCTGGTCGACCAGCGTGCCGTGCGCGCGGTCGACGCTGAACAGCACGTCGTGGCGCGAGCCTTCCATCTCGGTGCCGGCGTCGATGCGCAGCAGCCATACGCTCGCACCGGCGGTGTCGCCCAGCCGCGACAGGTGCATGTCGTCGCGCGCCATCGATGCCAGCGTGCGCGTGCCGTCTTCCTCGTGGAAGGCGAAGACGGTGGCGTAGTCGCGATCGAAGGCCATCGGCGACTTCAGCGGCCTGTCGCCGAACAGCGACAACAGGCAGTCGACCACGGCTGTGCCGGCGGCGTCGCCCACGACGGGCAGCGAGAAGCCTTCCTCGAGCGGCAACTGCTGCGTCACCAGCGCGGTCGGCATGCACTGCAGCGCGTTGGTCGAGGCGGCGGCTTCGATTGACGGCGCCTCCACCGCGATGGTGCGATCCGCCGGCGCCGGGCCACCGCACGAGGCCAGCAGCGCGAGCGCGAGGGCGGCAGGCGGCCACGGACGGTGTTGCGGACGACGGTGCGTGGGCACTTCGGCTCCAGGGACGGCGTGTCGCCATGATAACGACTCGCCTTGGCGCCACGCGGCGCGATTACGGTCAGTCGCGTTCGAATCGGGCGATCTCGTCGAGCTGGCGCAGGCTGCGGCGGATGCCGTCGGCGCCATCGCCGAGGCTGCAGCGCTCGCTGCCGCGCGATGCGTCCGCTGCCTCGGCGCGCCGTCGCGCCCGCCGCATCCACCACGCCGTCGCGGCCAGCCCGGCCACGCTGATCGCGAGGCCGCTCCAGAGGAACATGGGTGCCTGCCGGGCAAGGTCGATGCGTCCCAGGCCGGCGAACGCCATCGTCACCGGCAGCCACATCAGCCACCAGCCCATGCCGCAGACGGTGCTGTTGAACAGGTAGGCGCGCAGCAGCCTTGCGTTCTGCTTCTGGATCGCCAGCACCGGTGCGCTGTAGTCGATGCTGGCCAGCAGGCCCATCGTGATCCCGGCGAGGATGATGTTCACCACGCCGAACGCGTGCACCGTGATGCCGGTGGCGAACAGCGTGGCGCCGGGCGCGCGCGACCAGCAGCCGATGCCCAGCAGGACCAGGCCAATGCCCAGCAGCACCTGCATCGCCTGCCCCCAGTACAGCGGGCGCAGGGTGCGTCGCGCGGCATCGAGCTTGCGGTCGCGCAGCAGCTCGAGCTGGATCGCGTCGTGGCGTTCCAGCTGGCGGCCGAGCGTCTGCCAGGCCTGCTTGAGTTCGTCGAGTTCCATGATCGTGTCCATGTGCCTTCGGAGGTGGGTGCGTGTCAGCGTGCGGGGGGCGCGACGTAGTCGCGGATGCGTTGCTTGAGCCGGTGGACGCGGGTGGTGACGTTGCTTTCGCCGATCCCCAGCACCTCGGCGATCTCGCGGGTGCTGCGATCCTCGAGGTACAGCACCAGCAGCGCGCGGTTGAGCGGCTCCAGGGTGGCGGTGAAGCGGTCGAGGATGCGCAGGCGCTCGCCGGCTTCGTGGTCGTCGCCGCGCTCGTCGGCGACATCGTGCAGCTGCTCGTCCAGCGACACCGCGTGTTGCCGGCGCCGCCTGTCCTCGCGCAGGAACGAAATGCCGGTGTTGAGCGCGATGCGGTACATCAAGGTGGAGAACGCGCGGGACGGGTCGTAGCCGGGCCAGGCGCGCCAGAGCTGGGCGACGATCTCCTGCGCCAGGTCGGCGCGGTCCTCGGGCCCGTGCGCATAGGTGCGCGCGATCTTCAGCACGATCCCGCGGTGGCGCTCCAGCAGCGCGTCGAAGGCCGGCAGCGGTTCGGTCATGTCGGCGGTGATGTCCATCCAGGTTCCCGGGGCGGGACGATTGTGCCCCTCGACTCCGTGATTCGGGGCGGGGGAGCATTTGTCACAGCCCACGCCGGCCCGGGCGCCGGCCATGCGCGGTATGCTCCCCGCCGGTCGCGCCGCGACCGGACGATGCCGGCCCGACGCGGGGATCGCAGGGGACGGTGAAGCGATCCGTGGGGATCGACGGGGAGTACGCCATGTCGCCAGCGAAGCCATGCACTGCGCTGCGCCCGGTCGCCGGGCTGGTCGCGCTGCTGGCGGCTGCGGCGGTCGTGCTGCAGTACGTCCTCCTGCTGCGGGCGGCGCCCGATGGTGCGGCCCTGGCCACGCTGCGCTTCCTGAGCTACTTCACGATCCTCAGCAACCTGGCGGTGGTCGTCGCCTGCGCGGTGATGGCGTCCGGGCGCCCGTCGTGGATCGCGTCCCCACGTGCCCTCGGCGCGGTCGCGCTGTACATCGCCGTGACCGGCCTGGTCTATGTGCTCGTCCTGCGCCACCTGTGGCAGCCGCAGGGCCTGCAGTGGTGGGCCGACAGCGGGCTGCACTACGCGACGCCCCTGGCGTATCTCGGATGGTGGCTGGGGCTGGTGCCGCATGCCCGGCTGCGCTGGCGCGACCTCGGCGCGTGGCTGCTGTTTCCGCTCGCCTACCTCGCCTGGACGCTGCTGCGCGGTGCCTGGCTGGGGGAGTACCCGTATCCGTTCATTGACGTGGACGCGCTCGGACTCGCCGGCGCCCTGCGCAATGCGGCGCTCGTGTGCGTCGGGTTCGTGGTGGTCGGCGCGGCGCTGGTGGCGCTGGATCGCCTGCTGGGCAGGCGCGCATCGGCGTGACAGCGGGCCTTCGGATGGCGTCCCGATGGCCGCCAGGCCGCGCCGCGCGGCTTGGCCTGACGGCCAAGCAGGCGCTGCGCCACGCAACACCCCCTGACCGCCATCGGAACGCCATGCGCCGTATGCCATCAGGGTTAGCGGACCCTAGTCGACGATGCCCTTGGCCTCGGACGTGCCCAGCACCTCGGGGTGGTCGATGCGCCGGTGCGGGCGCAGCAGCGGGTGCGCGAACACGGCCGCGAGGATGATCGCCACGCCGAGGTAGAACATCGGCGTGAGCTCGCGCTGCTCGGCCAGCAGCAGCATCGCCAGCACGATCGCGTACACCGGTTCGAGGTTGATCGCCATCTGCGCCGAGAACGCGCTCATGTGGCGCAGCGCCACCAGCGACAGGGCGAACGGGAACAGGGTGCAGGCGCCCGCGAGCAGCAGCAGCCACAGGGCATCGGCAGGCGATGGCAGGGCCAGCAGCGGGCCGGCGAACGCCGGGAACAGCAGCGGCATCAGCGGCGCGAGCAGGGTCAGCGCCAGCGTGCCCGCGCCGAGCTCGACCGCGGTGACGGTCAGCGGGTCGGCGTGTTCGACCAGGCGCTTGTTGAGCGAGCCGAACAGGGCCACGAACAGTGCCGAGAGCGCGCCGACCGCGATGCCCAGGCGCATGTCGCTCGACACGCCCCCCACGACCAGCGCGACCCCGGGCAGGACCGCGAGGCCGAGCACCAGTTCGCGACGCGAGAACCTGCGGCGCGCGACCATCGGTTCGATCAGCGCGGTGAACACCGTCGCCAGCGCCATGCAGGTGGCGGCGACCGAGGCGTTGGCCAGCTTGATCGCGCCATAGAACGTCAGCCAGTGCAGCGCCACCAGCGTGCCGACGCCGGCATAGGCCAGCAACAGCTTCGGCGGCAGCGCGCGCAGGCCGCGCCAGACGCGCGGCACCAGCAGCAGGGCCAGCACCACCAGCCCCATCCGCCACCACACCAGCGGCAGCGCCGGCAGCGTGATCAGCTTGCCGAGGATCGCGGTGAAGCCCCACAGCAGCACGCACAGGTGGATCTGCCACAGGGCCTTGGCGTGGGGTGTCATCGGGGCGAGGGAAGCCGGGGAGGCGGCAGCATGCACGCATGACGCCGCGGCGTCACGCGTTCAGCGCCGCGCGCGTGCGGTGGCCGGCGCGCCGGTGGCGTCATCGGTCGACTGTGCCAGCAGCCAGTCGATCACCCGGCGCGCGGCCGCCCGCGGGCGCCGGTGCGAGGGGTACACGATGTGGTACGCGTAGCGCCCGGGCATCGCCGCGCCAGGCAGGCGCACGAGGTGGTGGCTGGCCAGCCACGGTGCGACGATGCGCTCGCGCGCCAGCGCCGCCCCGAGGCCGATCGCCGCTGCGCGCAGCATGTCGGTGCTGTCGCTGAACACGAAACGCTCGTCGATGCGCGCGCCGTGCACGCCCTGCGCACGGAACCAGTCCTGCCAGCCCTGGTGCGACAGGTCGGCCACCAGCGGCAGGCGCAGCAGGTCGGCCGGCGCCTGCACGCGATCCACGCCGGCCAGGGTCGGCGCCGCGACCGGGAACATGGCCTCGTCCATCAGGTGGCGCGCGGCCAGGCCCGGCCATCGCCCGGGACCGTGGCGGATGCCCAGGTCGGGGCCGACGTCGTCGAAGCGCGTCAGTGCGATCTCGGTGTCGACGCGCAGGCGGATGTCCGGATGCTCGGCCGCGAACGCGGGCAGGCGCGGGATCAGCCAGGTATAGGCGAACGAATGCAGGGTGGTGATGCGCACCGTGTGTGCGTCGTCGCGGTGGCTGCGCAGGTCCTGCATTGCGCCGTCGATGTCGTGGATCGCGTTGCCGGCGACGTCGGCCAGCTGGCGGCCCTCGGCGGTCAGCGACACGCCGCGTGCGTGGCGCTGGAACAGGGCCACGCCGAGCCGCGACTCCAGCTTGCGCACGTGGTGGCTCACCGCGCTCGCGGTGAGGTGAAGCTCTTCCGCGGCGTGGGCGAAATTCTGGTGCCGGGCCGCGGATTCGAACGCGGCGAGGGCCGGGAGCCAGTCGGAACGCAGGGCCATGTGAGCCACAAATCCTGCTTGTGCCTTGGCCGAAAAGTATGCGCTTGCGCGCGCCCGCGGAACAAGCAGAATCACGCCTCCCGCACCGCAGGATCGCCACCATGTCGAGTCCGCATGCCGCCGCAGCGCCCGTGCAGCACCGCGATGCCGGCCGCTGGGCGACCGCATTGGAACTGGGCCTGCTGGGCGCGGTCTGGGGCGCGTCGTTCCTGTTCATGCGCATCGCCGCCGACGACTTCGGGCCGGCGCCGCTGGTGGAACTGCGGTTGGCGCTGGGATCGCTGGTGTTGCTTCCGTTCCTGTGGCGGGCGCGGGCCCGGTTCCCGCTGGCGCTATGGCCGAAGCTGGCGTTGATCGGCATGGTCAACTCGGCGCTTCCGTTCCTGCTGTTCGCCTGGGCCGCGCAGCGCGCACCGGCGGGCGTCGGCGCGATCGCCAACGCGATGACCGTGCTGTTCACCGCGCTGGTCGGCTTCCTGTTCTTCGGCGAGCGCATCGGCACGCGGCGCGCGGTGGCGCTGCTGGCCGGCTTCGCCGGCGTGGTGGTGCTGGCCAGCGGCAAGGTCGCGGGCATGAGCGTGGGCTGGGCCGCGACCGCCGGCGCGCTGGCGTCGCTGCTGTACGGGCTGGGCATCAACCTCGTGCGCCGGCACCTCACCGGCCTGCCGCCGGCCGCGGTCGCGTCGGCCACGCTCGGTTGCGCCGCGCTGCTGATCCTGCCGCTGGCACTGGCGACCTGGCCCGTGGCGACGGTGCCGGCGGCGTCGTGGTGGTCGGCCGCGGCGCTGGGCGTGCTCTGCACCGGCACCGCCTTCGTCATGTATTACCGGTTGATCGCGCGCATCGGTGCCAGCCGCGCATCGACCGTGACCTACCTCATCCCGATCTTCGGCATCGGCTGGGCCTGGCTGCTGCTGGACGAGCCGCTGACCTGGACCATGGCGGTCGCCGCGGCGCTGGTGTTGGGCAGCGTCGCCTTCAGCCAGGCGCGCGCGAAATAGGCGCGGAAGCGGGTGGTCCCTCCGGCGCGGCATTCGCCGACGCCTTGCGCTGCTGCGCGCGCCCCAGCCAGAGGCCGAGCATTGCCCAGAACAGCGCCAGCGGCACGACCACCGTGACCAGGCCGCCCAGCGCCAGCCCGATGCGGCCGAGCAGGCCTTCGGTCTGCGCGCCGACGACGTCGCCCGTGCGGTACACGAAGGTGTCGATGAAGGCCTTGGCCTTGTACTTGTCCTCGCGCGGGATCACCGTGAACAGCGCCTCGCGCGCCGGGCGGGTGAGGCCGCGCTGCACCGCCTTGTTCATCGCCTCGAGCAGGATCAGCACCGCGAACGATCCGTACACCGCCAGGCCGACGAAGCCCAGCGCGGTCGCCACCGGCAGCGCGGCCAGCGCGAACGCCAGGCCGAAGCGGCGGATGATCTGGCCGGTGAGCGTGAGCTGCAGCAGCAGCACCGCCACCTGCGTCCACATGTCGATGTTGCCGAGCAGGCCGGTGCGCGCATCGAGGTCGCTCTCGGCCGCGGCCACCATCTGCAGGCGGGTGAAATAGATGAAGGTGGCGACCACGGTCATCGCCAGCACGTAGCCGGCAATGCCCATCAGGTAAGGCGAGGAGAACACCGCGCGGATGCCCGCCCAGGCGCTGCCGCCGATGCGCTGCGCTTCCTCCGTGGCCGCTGCGGGGCCCGCGGACGCCGGGCGGTCGGGCCGCGTCCAGACCAGCGCCCATGCCAGCACGATGGCCAATGCGAGGAAGCCGGCCGCGACCAGCAGCAGCGACGGCGTGCCCAGCGGCTCGGCCAAACGCGACGCAAGCCATGGCCCGAAGATCGCGCCCAGCGTGCCTCCCACTGCGATCAGCGCGAACAGGCGCTTGCCCTGGTCGGGGCTGAAGCGGTCGGCGAGCAGCGCCCAGAACACCATGGTCACGAACAGGTTGAACACGCTGAACCAGACGTAGAACACCTGCCCGCTGCGCGCGCCGACCGCGTCCGGCGCAAACACCAGCAGGCTCCAGAACCCGACGAGGCTCAGGGCGAAGAACGCGTACGTCGCGGAGATGAACTGCAGGCGCCGCAGGCGCGCGACCAGCGCGCCGAACACCGGGTTGACCGCCAGCGTGACCAGCGCGGTGCCAATGAACAGCCAGCGCACGCTGTCGATGCCGCGCTGCATGCCGAGCGCATCGCGCGCGGGGCGCAGCATCATCAGCGCGGTCAGGATGCAGAAGAAGAACAGGCCCGCGACCAGCACGGGCACGAGTTCGCCGCGCCGCAGGTTGAACAGGTTGGAGACGCCGTCGCGCATCGCCCGCCCCGGCTCAGGCGAACATCGCCACGAGTTCGGCCTGCCGGGCATCATCCAGCAGCGGCCCGACCCCGCCGCCGAGGTTGTCGGCCTGGCGGTCCGGCTTGCCGGTCGCCGGGATCACCACGGTCACCGCCGGATGGCTGACGACGAACCGGAGGAACATCTGCGCCCACGACGCCACGCCGACGTCGCCGGCCCACGCCGGCAGCGCCTTGCCGCGCACGGCGGCGAACAGCTTGCCGTCGTCGAAGGCGCGGTTGACCATGACCGCGATGCCGAGCTCCTGCGCAACCGGGAACACCGTCTTTGCCGCCTGCGGCGCGTTGACCGAGTAGTTGATCTGCACGAAGTCGGGCTTCTCGGAACGCATCAGCCGCACGGTGTCGGCGTGGCCGCGTTCGAGGTAGTGGGTGATGCCGATGTACTTCGCCTTGCCCTGGGCCTTGAGTTCGCGCGCATAGGGCATCGCTTCGGCCATGTTGCGCAGGTTGTGGACCTGCAGCAGTTCGACATGGTCCCTGCGCAGGCGCCGTAGCGAATCGGCCCACTGCGACTCGAGCGCCGTGCGGCTGTCGGCGGCGAGCTTGGTCGCGAGGAAGCAGCGGTCGCGCCAGCCGCCATCGGCGAGCAGCGCACCGACCACGTCCTCGGCGTTGGAATAGTTGGGCGAGGTGTCGATCACGCTGCCGCCGCCATCGAAGAACACCTTCAGCACGTCCTTGAGCGCGGCGAACTCCTGCGAGGCGAGCGGCACCTCGTAACTGCCCGACGTGCCGATGCCGATCACCGGGACCTGCTCGCCGGTGGCGGGGATCGCACGCGTGAGCAGCGCACCGTGCAGCGGAACGATGCCGGCGATCGCGCCCGCGGGTTTCTCGCGCACCGGCGGATCGGCGGGATTCTGGCTGCAGGCGGCGAGCGGGGCGAGGGCGAGGCCGGTGGCGGCGAGGCTGGCGGTGGCGATGAAATCGCGGCGGCTGGTCATGGCGAATCTCCCGTGGGCTGGCGAATCGTCGACGGCACGTCGAGGAATCCCGAGGGTCGCCCATGTGGCGACGGGAATCCAGTGCCGGAGGCATGCCGCCGCGGCGAGTCGATCGCGGCATGCGGCGAGCCGTGCTGCCGGGCCGGCGGGCCTCGGCGATACGCGCGCGATCGCGCGGCCCGCCGCGCATGCTCAGTCCTTGCGCGCGCCGAGCAGGCGCAGCAGCGCCATCGCCGCCGCCGGGTTGCGCGCCTTGGCCGCGGCGATGAAGAAGATGAACACCTCGCGTTTGCACGACGTGTCCGCCGGCGTTGCCAGCACGGGCAGGCCGGTGGGTGTGCCGCCGCTCGCCCACTCGCGCGCCCGATCGGCCCAGATACGGAGTTCGCCGGGTGGATAGCCGCTCGCGAGCGGCGCCTGCGACCGCATCAGCCGCGCATAGACGAAGTCGGCGCTGACGTCCGCGAAGCTGGGGTACTCCGGCGAGTCGCTGAAGACCGTGGCCATGCCGTGCCGGCGCGCGAGCGCGACCAGGCCGGCAGCGGCGAACGCCGGGTCGCGCACGTCCAGCACGTGGCGCAGGCGCCGGCCATCGTGTTCAAGCGGCAGCAGGTCGAGGAAGCCGGCGAAACCGTCCGGATCGATGCGCACGCCGGCATCGAACTGCCAGACCAGCGGTCCGAGGCGGTCGCCCAGCGTTGCGATGCCGCCGATGAAGTCGTCGACCTGCGGGCCCGTTTTCGCCAGCAACCGCGACTGCATGATCCGCATCGGCGCCTTGGCCGAGAACACGAAGCCTTCCGGCGTTTCGTCGCGCCATTTCGCGTAGGTCGACGGCTTCTGCGTGCCGTAGTAGGTGCCGTTGATCTCGATGGCCGACAGCTGGCGGCTGGCGAATTCGAGTTCGCGGCGCTGGATGAGTCCCTTCGGATAGAAATTGTCGCGCCACGGCGCGTAGGTCCAGCCGCCGATGCCGACGCGGATGCCATCGACCATGGGAATGCCGTCAGCGAACACGGCATGCACGCACGTTGCCTTGTCGCATGGTCACGCGGGCGCCCAGGTGCTCAGGCGCTCAGGCGCTGGCCTTCCACGGGTCGTAGTTGCCGAACCACCACAGGTGGCCCTCGGGATCGCGGCAGGAATAGCCGCGGCCGCCGTAGGGCTGGTCCGCGATGTCGATGACGATGGTCGCGCCGGCGGCCGTCGCCCGCGCGTAGTGGGCGTCGACGTCGCGCACGATCACGCACGGACTTTGCGTCTCGCGCCCGCCGACGTCACCTGGCTGCACGATCTGGCGGCCCCATTCGCTGGCGGTATCGGTCGAGCCGAGCATGACCATGCCGTTGCCGAAGACCAGCTGGGCGTGGAAAACGACATTCCCTTCGGCATACACGGCGTGTCGCTCGAAGCCGAAGGCAGCGCACAGCCAGTCGATCGCGGCGAGCGCGTCGCGGTAGCGCAGGCAGGGAATGATGGTGGCGCCGGAGGCGTCGTTGCTGGGGGTCATGGTGGGCTCCCTGGGAACGTCGGCGCAGCGTAGCGCATCCCTCGGTCGCGGGCGGACATCGGCGGTGACGCTCATTACAATGCCCCATCGTTGCCGGGGGTGGACGGAATGCGCGGATCGACGGAGTGGCGTTGGGTGGCCTGTCTGGCCCTGGTCCTGGGCGGCAGCGTGATGGGGGCGGCAGCGCAGGACGCGGCGGTTCCGCAGTCCCCGCGGCCCGTGGCGCTCGACGGTTTCGACGCGTGGGTGGAACGCACGCGCACGACCTTCGACGTGCCCGGCATCGCGGTCGCGATCGTGCGTGACGGCGAAGTGGTGCTGGCGCGCGGCTATGGCGTGCGTGCACTGGGCGACGAGGCGCCGATGGATGCGCATACGCTGTTCGCCATC